>ENA-UOYA01000016-UOYA01000016.1-activated-sludge-metagenome-genome-assembly--contig:-NODE-16-length-272352-cov-14.092704_pt1 | contig 272352 bp, 224 predicted proteins | sample MGYA00238163_ERZ764804 | MGnify/ENA primary metagenome ERZ764804 (study PRJEB28919, sample SAMN05720223) | activated sludge metagenome | isolation source: Anaerobic digester | place: Hong... | reverse complement strand
GTTTTCCCCACGCATGTGGGGGTGTACCAGTCCGCGTCGCGCAAGGAATAAACGCGTATGTCAGTTTTCCCCACGCATGTGGGGGTGTACCTATTCGGTGACACTGACCGTGAAGCCTTTGGGCGTTTTCCCCACGCATGTGGGGGTGTACCGCAGCATATCATCCCGACGGCACTGTCACAAAAGTTTTCCCCACGCATGTGGGGGTGTACCTACCTTTACGCTAACCGCTTGCACCATCCAGTTGTTTTCCCCACGCATGTGGGGGTGTACCGGTTATATCTCCATCCTCATCCGGTACCGTTACGTTTTCCCCACGCATGTGGGGGTGTACCTTAATGAGGACTGAGGCGGAGATTTTGGATGTATAATGGGAATGCAAGCTGAAAATGAATTCAGCGGGATTGTTGAGGGAAGCTAAAAAAGCGACAGCACTTTAACTCAATGGCTTATCATGAAATGGGGGGAAAGCGATCGTGATGACCGCCATATATAGGGGTTGAACTGAGCAAGACCCCTATATATAGGTAATGGCGAGGCTGGGATTTGAACCCAGAACCAATGGCTTATGAGTCCACTGCTCCACCGTTGAGCTACCTCGCCAAACAGCGCGATGATATTACCCGATTCGGCGAAAAATGTCAACATCCCCCCGCCTGATAACATCGCTTGATTCAGGTATAATCTCCCTATGCCGTGTTCGAGCATCCAGGAAGGGCTTTTTGATGCCTGATTTTGCTGACTTTATTAAGTACTTTCCGTCCGCAACCCAGAGCCTGATTAACAGGATCTGGAGCGCCGTGCCCGAGAATGAGCGCCGCAGCCTCGAAGATACGTTTAAAGGTCTGCCGCTGGATAAAAACCCCCTGAACGCCCTCATAGACCTGGCAGTCATCCAGTTTAAAACCACTTTCGGCAAAGCCCGCAAAGTCGCTATTATCGGCCCCGCCAATGTGGGCAAGTCCACCCTTTTTAATCAATTCATCCGTTCCAAAAATGACAAGGCACTTGTCGGCCCCATTCCCGGCACCACCCGCCTGAACCAGGAAGCCGACGCCGGCATGTTTGCGATTATCGACACACCCGGCGCGGACGCGGTAGGCTATGTCGGTCAGCAGGAACGCGATTACGCCATGGCAGCCGCTGCCGAAGCTGACTTCCTCATCCTGATGTTCGACGCGATTCAGGGCGTCAAGCAGACGGAACTGGACCTTTATGAAGAAATACTCTCGCTGAAAAAGCCCTTCCTGATTGTGCTCAACAAAATCGACCTGACTCGCAAGGACCGCGACGCGGTCATCCGCAAAGCCGCAGAAAACCTTGGTGTCAGGCCCCAGGAAATTCTGCCGGTTTCCGCGCTAAAAGGCGAGGGCGTCTCCAGCATCATGATGGCCATTGTGGCTTCAGACCCCGGCATGACTGTCTCGCTGGCTCGGGCCATGCCGCAGTACCGCCAGAAACTTGCCTGGCGCAGCATCACAGCCGCATCATCACTTTCGGCAGCGATCGCGCTCACGCCGCTGCCGGTGATTGATTTTGTTCCGCTGCTTGCCAACCAGGTCAGCATGGTATTGACAATCGCGCGCATCTACCAATACAGAATCACCGCAGAGCGCGCCAAGGAGCTTATCGGCACCTTTGGTTTGGGCCTGATTGGGCGAACACTCTTCCAACAGCTCTCCAAAGCGGGCGGTGTGTCCGGCTGGCTGCTTTCCTCCGCGATTGCCACTTCGATGACGGCAGTAATGGGCTACGCGGCCATGCAGTGGTTTGAAAAAGGCGAGAAAGTGAGCCAGGAGAAGCTGAAAGCCCTGAGCAAAAAGCTGACAGAAACAACGCTCGCGCGGCTGAAAGCCAGCTTCCGCCGCAAGCCCTCCAAAAAGAAGATGGAAGAGACAATCAGCACCCTGCTCAGCCAGTCCGCGGGTGACCTCAGCCCGGTTCCAGGCAACCAGATGAAGCCGCCGGAACGGCCGACAGAGCAAAACTGACCCAATCGCCTCCCCCCTTTGCCTCCCAATAAAACAAGCTCCCGGGATCGGGAGCTTGTTCATTTATATCGGTGCGGACTAAATCAGACCGACTTCCTTCCCCACTTTGGCGAACACATCCAGCACGTGTTCCAGTTGGTCCCGGGTATGGGTTGCCATATAACTGGTGCGCAGCAGCTGCCGGCCGGGGGCGGTGGCCGGGCTGATGACAGGGTTCACAAACACGCCGTTATCAAACAGAAGCCGCCAGGTCCGGAAGGTCAGCTCGTCGTCGCCAATGATGATAGGAATAACCGGCGTGCAGGAATGGCCCGTATCGAAGCCCAGCTGCCTGAAGCCTTCGCGCATGAACTCCCCATTGCGGATGACATTCTCGACGCGCTCGGGTTCTTCCCGCATGATTTGCAGGGCAGCCAGCACGGTGGCAGTATTTGCCGGCGGGATGCTGGCGCTGAAAATCAGGCTGCGGGCGTGGTGTTTGATGTAATCCACCACGGGGAACGCGCCCGCGATGAAGCCGCCGATGGATGCCATCGACTTGCTGAATGTGGACATGATCAGGTCGGTCTTATCGGTCAGGCCGAAATGCGCGGCTGTTCCGCGACCCCCACCCAAAACACCAAAGGCATGCGCGTCATCCACCATCAGGCGTGCTCCGAAACGTTCACACAAAGCCACTATCTCCGGCAGCGGCGCGATATCGCCTTCCATGCTAAAGAGGCCATCCACCACCAACAATTTGCCTTTGTCTTCCGGAAGGCTCTTAAGCACGCGCTCAAGATGCTCCATGTCGTTATGACGGAAACGTTCAATTTTGCCGCCGCTCAAAAATGCGCCGTCAACGATGCTGGCGTGGTCTTCCTTATCCAGGATGACAATGTCATTTTTGCCGACCAGCGCGCTGATGGTGCCCAGGTTTACCTGCATGCCGGTTGAGAACACCAAAGCCGCTTCCATGCCCACCCATTCCGCCAGTTCCCTTTCCAGGGTTTCGATCAGGGTCATGTTTCCATTTAAAAAGCGCGAGCCTGTGCAGCTGGTGCCGTATTCCGCGATCGCGTCCATGGCCGCTTTGCGAACCTTTGGATGCGTGGTCAGACCCAGGTAATTATTGGAGCCGCACATGATAATGCGGCGTCCTTCATACAGCACTTCGGTGCCTTCGTTTTTATCCAGCGGGATAAAGTAGGGATAGGTGCCCCGCGCCCTGGCCTCGGTTACAGTCTTAAAATCCAAACATTTCGTAAAAATATCCATTTCACACTCTTTCACTTAGGATGATAACTTTTAAAGACAAACGCGATTATACCCCATCCTGCAGACACAGAAATTTGGTCTGCCGCTATCCATGCTATACTTAATTTCAAATCACCGCTGAACTCATTCAGTTACAGGGAAGGAATTACCATGAAGAAGATTTTCATGTTACTTACCGCACTTTTACTATTAAGCGCCTGCAGCGCGCCCACCGGCACTGCCCCTACTGCGGACCTCATTGGCACCGCGGTTGCTGTCGCTCTCACCAACGCGCCTACCAATACACCAGTTCCGCCCACCGCCGAGCCGCCCACTGCCGAACCAGTGCCTCCCACCGACACTCCCACAAGCATCCCCAGCGCGACACCCACAGAGGCCCCGACTCCTACCGCTACCCTGAATCCGCAGGACCCGGCGCTGCAGTACGGCAGCCCCGATAAAGTTGAAGATTTCTCCACAGCCACCGGTGCCTGGAATTACGAGGATGACTGGTCCAGTTGGAACGTGAACGATGGGTTCCTGAACATCTATTCCAAGGGCACACCCTACTGGCACAGCTGGTACACCACCGGCCAGAAAATCCAAAATTTTTACCTGGAAGCGGAACTGAGCATGCCTAATTGCTCCGGCAAAGACCGCATCGGCCTGGCTTTCCGTCTGACGGAAGGCAGCCGTTTCTACTTTATGGGACTCACCTGCGACGGCACATGGGGCTTTAACCGCTACACGGCGTCCAACGCCTCCGAAACCATCCTGGCCTACCAGGCCTCCGACAAAATCCGGCCTGCCAACGAGACAAACCGCATCGGCGTGCTCGCCAACGGCAATACCTTCAGTTTTTACATCAACGGCGCGCTGGTTGGCTCTGTCACCGATGACACCTACCCCGGGCCCGGCACCACGGGTTTTGTCAGCATGTCAGCCGGCACAGTGAATTTTAAAACCAGCGTGGACGTATTGCGCTACTGGGTACTGCCGTAAGCGGCGCGCTCGCAGAGCAGACCGATATAAGCCAATATTTATTAACAAACCACAAGCAATGAAGGAACTGCGCCATGAAAGACAACTCGTACATGAAAAATGCCCATCTGGACGGTGAAAGCTTTTTTCTGGAAGGCGGGCCTGTTGGCGCGGTCCTCATTCACGGGCTGACTGCCACAACGGCCGAAGTGCGCCCGTTGGGTGAGTATTTGCACGGCAAAGGCTTCACCGTTTCAGCTCCGCTTCTTCCGGGGCACGGTACCCATCCGGATGAACTCAACCGCTGCAAATGGTTGGATTGGTATGAGAGCGCCGAAGCCGCCTTCCTGGAGATGCGGCAGCGCAGTGAGAAAGTATTCATTGGTGGTGAATCGATGGGAGCTCTGCTCGCTCTTCTGATTGCCAGCCGGTACGAGCAGGTATCTGGTCTTTTTCTGGCAGCTCCCGCGTTAAAAATCCGCAGGCTGCAAGCAGCCTATCTGATGCAGTACTTCATCCATCATATGGACAAGCATCAGGCGGAAGATAACCTGCCCTGGAAAGGCTACAATGTCTACCCTGTCAGGAGCCTGGTTCAACTGCTCAAACTTCAGTCTGTGGTCAAAAAGGAGCTGCCCGCGGTAACCCAACCGCTGCTCGTATTCATTGGCGGCAAGGACCAGAGCGTTCCGCCGGAGAGCGGCGAAATGATTATTGCGCGCGTCGGTTCGAAAGAAAAACAGCTTGTTCGCATGCCGGAATCCCCACACGTCATGCTGCTGGCGCAGGAAAGGGAAAGCATCTTCGCGCAAATTGAGGCTTTTATCAGCGCGCGCGCCTGAAAACCAGGCGCTATTTTGCCCGGCCTCACCAAAGTCTGCCGCTTTCTTCTCGCAACAGATAAAATCCATATCAGAATCATCCGTTTTGGCAAAGTCGATTGACGCTCTTCCCGCGCGCGTGTATACTGAATTTTTGTCTGTCTGTAAAGAGTATTGAACCAGACAGAATTTGGAATAATAAATGAAGCAGCATTTTTCAGACTACCCTCCCCTGGACCCCAAAAAAGTCGTGTCCAGCAAAAATGGATTGACAGCTCTCTGGCGGCTGATGTCAGGCTATCATGGCCATTATCTCCTCGCCGCTCTGATGCTGGCAATCTCCGCGACTGCCCGCGCGGGTATTTATCTGTTTCTGGGTTGGTTCGTCGACCATATCCTGAAAGAAGGCCGTTTTGGCAGCGAGCTGCTGCTCTCCGCGGCGGGATTTATGGGCCTCATCCTCATGCAGGCGGTTTCTGGTTTTCTCAGCAACCAACTGGCCGCCCAGACTGCCGAATCCAGCACCCGCCGCCTGCGCGACCTGCTTTTTGACCATATCCAAAGGCTCTCGTTTGCCTACCACGCCGAAGCGAAAACCGGCGATTTGCTCGAACGCGCTTCTTCAGATGTGGATACTCTGCGCCGTTTTATCAGCGACCAGGCTGTTGGCGTGGCGCGGATTATCGCCATTTTTATCATTAACTTCACAGCTATCCTTCAGCTCAATACCAGGCTGGCCTTTGTTTCTGTCATCATCGTGCCGGTAATTCTGGTGGTTTCCATCCTGTTCTTCCGCAAGCTCTCCAAAGCTTACGAAGCGTATCAGGAGCAGGAAGCGGTGATTTCCACCAACCTGCAGGAGAACCTCAGCGGGGTACGGGTGGTAAAAGCGTTCGCGCGTCAGGCCTACGAAATTGAGAAGTTTGAAAAGAATAATTTTGAGAAGTACAGGCGCGGACGAAAGCTAAACATGATGCACTCGCTTTTCTGGCCTATCTCAGACACAGTCTGCGCAGCGCAGTTGGTCGGAAGCAACATAATGGCAGCCTTTATGGCAATTGACGGTGTCATCACGCTGGGCAATTACATGTCATTCACGGGTTTGCTTGGCTGGCTCATCTGGCCCATCCGCAACCTTGGCCGTCTGATTGTGGATACTTCGCGGGCGCTGGTCTCGCTCAACCGCGTGACCGAAATTCTGCGCGTGCCTCAAGAACCGCTCTATGAGGGCTCTTACATTCCCGCGGATGGCGTCAAAGGCAGCATTCGCTTTGACCATGTCAGTTTCGCCTACGAAAAAGACCGCCCAGTGCTGGAAGACATCTCCTTCGACTGTCAGGCAGGCCAGGTGGTTGCCCTGCTCGGCTCCACCGGCTCCGGAAAAACCTCTCTGGTGAACCTGCTGCCGCGCTTCTATGACGTAACCGCCGGCCGTATCCTTTTGGATGAAGTAGACCTGCGCGAGTATCCGCGGCATTATCTGCGTTCGCAAATTGGCATCGTGGAACAGGAACCTTTTCTTTTCTCCTGCTCCATCCGCGATAACATCACCTACGGAATTACCCGGGAGGTCAGCCAGGCCGAAATTGAGGCAGCCGCCCGCGACGCAGCGATCCATGACGTAATCATGGGCTTCGCCAACGGCTACGATACCCTGGTGGGTGAGCGCGGCGTCACCCTTTCGGGTGGGCAGAAGCAAAGGGTGGCCATCGCGCGCACCCTGCTGATAAACCCGCGTATCCTGATACTGGATGACTCCACCTCTTCAGTCGACATGGAGACGGAAGTGCAGATTCGTCAGGCGCTCGAGAAGTTGATGGAAAACCGCACCACCTTCATCATCGCTCACCGCATCCAAAGCATCATGAGCGCGGACCTGATTCTGGTCTTTGACCAGGGAAAAATCGTGCAATCCGGCGTTCACGATGACCTTATCAGGCAGCCGGGTATATACCGCAGCATCTACGATATCCAGACGCGCATCGACAGCGCGCTGCAAGAGGAAATTAACCGTGTCCACGTATTATGATGAAAACGAACTGGACGACAACGCTCCATTAAAGAGCAATGTGCTCAAGCGTTTATTCAGCACGCTGCGCCCGCACCGGAAGACTTTGCTGGGCGGAGTCCTCGCGATTGTGGTTGTCTCCCTGTTGGACGCCTATTTCACGATTTTAAGCAAACGTATCATTGATGAGGGCATCGCTCTTCAGGATAAAGCCGCTGTCCTGCGCTTCTTCATGATTTACGGCGCGATTGTTTTGGTGCAGGCTGTTGGCGTATTCTTTTTCATTTATCTGGTGGGCGTGCAGGGCGAGCGCGTGCGCTATGACCTGCGTAAACAGCTTTTCAACCACTTGCAGGACCTTTCCCTTTCTTATTTCAGCAAGACTCCTCTCGGTTGGATTATGTCGCGGGTTACCTCGGACACTGAAAAAATGGCGGAACTGCTTACCTGGGGCGTCATCGACACCGCCTACGCGTTCGTGAGCATTATCGTTTCGGCTGTGTTCATGTTCACGATTAACTGGCAGCTGGCGCTAATTGTCCTGTTTTCACTGCCGGTGATGATTTACGCCGCCTTCAAATTCCGCCTGCGCATTTACCACCACTACCGCCTTTCGCGCAAAGCTAACTCCAGGATGACCGCCAGCCTGAATGAAAATATTACCGGCGTGCGGGTTGTCAAGGCGCTGCGCCGCGAGGACCGCAATCTGAATGATTTCAAGGTGCTTTCGACCGCGATGTACAAATCCAGCTACCGCGCGGCGTATCTCTCCGCGCTTTTTCAGCCGACCATTCAGATGGTCAGCGCAATATCGTTGGGTTTGATATTGTGGCGCGGCGGCATCAAAGTAGAGCTTGGCAGCATCACCATCGGTGGTTTGCAGGCTTTCATTTCTTACATCATGATGATTTTGTGGCCAATTCAGGACCTGGCCCGGGTTTACGCGGATATGCAGAACGCTGTGGCTTCTTCCGAGCGGGTCTTCTCCCTGATGGACACCCGTCCCGCCATTGACAACCGCCCGAATGCCTCGCAAGCAGTATCGTTGGCTGGGGATATTGACTTTGAGAATGTTTCCTTCCGCTATGAAGAAGATGAACCGGTCATCCGCAACATCAGCTTCCATATCCCCTATGGGCAGTCCGTCGCTTTGGTCGGACCGACAGGCGGCGGCAAAACCACCCTTGTGAACCTCCTCTGTCGGTTTTACGAGCCGACGGAAGGCGTGATTCGCATCGCGGGCAGGAATTACCTGGACCTTGACCTGCACACCATCCAGTCCCGGATAGGTGTGGTTTTGCAAACCCCGCACCTATTTTCCGGAAGCATTCGCGAAAATATCCGCTATGGAAAATTGGATGCCACTGATGCAGAGATTGAAGAGGCCGCGAAACTGGCTGGCGCGCATGATTTCATTCAGCACTTCGAGCACGGCTACGACCAGAACGTTGGCGAAGGCGGTAATTTGCTTTCGGTCGGTCAAAAACAGCTGATCAGCATTGCCCGTGCGATTCTCTCCAACCCGGATATTTTCGTGATGGATGAAGCCACCAGCTCCGTGGATACGCTCACTGAGGCGCTCATCCAAAGCGGCATGGAAAAACTGATGACCGGACGTACCAGCTTTATTATTGCGCACCGCCTCTCCACTATTAAAAACGCCGACAAGATATTCGTGATTACTGACGGTCAGATTGCAGAAAGCGGCAATCACCATTCGCTTATGCTCCTGAAAGGGCACTACTACCGGCTCTATACTCAGCAATTCCGGCATGAACTCGAGTCAAAACTTGACCCCTACAGCAGCATCCCCACGGAACCGGCTGTGGAATAAGGAAGACCCGCATGCGATTTGCTGTAAACTTTTCGGTTCCCATGGCCAGGCTGCTCTCGGAAGGCGCAGTGGACTGCGATTCTCTCAAGTGCCCGGAGTGGGAAGGCGTCGTAGCCGCTGCCAGGCCGCTTCGGCCGGTGCATGTGCATTTTGACATCGTCGTGGGCAACGGCGGCTTTGACCATCTGGATTTTGCGCTTATCCGCAGGCTGCTTGCCAGCACGGATACCACTCACCTCAACTGCCATCTGATGAGCAGCTCCGACGCGGAACTCTCGAGCCCGGCCGACAAAAAAAGACTGGTCGAGAGCTGGGTGGCAGGAATGGAATACCTGAAAGCGCAGGTTCCGGGCTGCCCCCTGGTTGCGGAAAATCTCCCCTTCATTCCTGGATACTACAGCAGTGAAATCGCGGCCTCACCCGATTTAATTACCCAGGCGCTAAAAGAAGCGGATGCCGGCCTGCTCTTTGACCTTTCTCACGCGCGCATCAGCAGCCATTACCTTGGCAGCAGCATTAAGGATTACGCCGCGCGCCTGCCCATGGACAGATTGGCAGAGCTGCACATCACCGGGCTTCGTTATTACCGCGGCTACCTGAGTGACCACTTTGAAATGAGCCCGGAAGATTGGGATGCCGCCCGCTGGGCTCGCGCTCAAATTAAAACGGGAATCTGGCGGGAGCCGGACATTACCGCCTTTGAATATGGCGGCGTTGGTGAAGTTTTTGGATGGCGCACGCACGATTGGGTACTGCGGGAACAGGTCCCGCGCCTGTCCGAGCTGTTCGGTTAGCTTCCTCGCTTTTCACGTCCACAGAATCTCCCTTTCCGTAAAGCTCTCTTTTCTCGGTATTCTTGTGTTTCCCCCCGGATTTAAAAGAACCCGCAGGGTTCTTCCAATCTGGCTGTTTTTCTGATTCCCTTCAAAATCCTCGTTCTCTAAACGCAAAAGGGTTGCGGTTTTTTCCGGCAGGCAGTCATTTTACGCGGGTAGAAAACAGCAGCTTCGCGATGCATGAGAAGGACCAAGAAAATGAGTTAATAAAATCCCTCTGTTCAAAAGTCCTGGAGTATAATAGGGATGAAATCTTGGATGAGATGAAAATGGAAACCGAAATTACTGCCGGAAGCGAACCCGCATCAGACGACCAGTCTGGCCCTGCAAGTCAGGGCGGGCATCCAGCCTCACCCTTCACCGCTGTCGCTTAAACCAAAACGACCGGGGGAAGGATAGGTTGCCTGTCCCCTGAGGTGTTTTCTTCCAACTGCATATAAGAAAAATTAAAAACGTAGGCGAGGTGCGTGATGATCTATTTAAGTCAACTAATCGATCAGAAGGTTTGGGACGCGTTTGGACACGTCGTGGGCAAAATTGACGATATCATGGTCAACGCGACGGAAAAGAGCGTGCCGCCGCTTTCGGCTTTGGTTCTAAAAGGCGCTCCCGAAAACAAGAACCTGATTGACGCCCAGTCAATTGCCAGCCTTTGGCCCAGCGTCACTCTTAAAACGGACATCAGCAAACTGATTCCTTACACACCCAAAGGCCACGAGCTGCTTCTCAAGCAGCGCGTGCTCGACCAGCAGATTGTGGATACTGAGGGCAAACGGCTGGTGCGCGTGAACGACCTCCAAATCGCCCGCAAAGGCGACCAGTTCTTCCTGACCGGAGTGGACGCCAGTTTTAATGGCTTATTGCGCCGACTCGGACTGGAGAACATTGGCAAATCCATCGCGCGGACCTTTAAGAAAGAAGCCAAGACCCACGTCATCCCGTGGGAGTTTGTCGCTTCCATCGAACATGACGACCCCCTGCGCCTTAGCGTTTCCCAGTCCAGGCTGGTGCAAATGCCGCCCGCGGATATTGCCGCGATCCTGGACGACCTGGACAGCCACACGAGCAAAGCCCTTCTGCAGGGTTTCCCCAACGAGGAACTGGCCGACACCCTTGAACAAAGCTCTCAGGAAGTCCAGCAGGCGGTACTCTCACATTTGCACCCGGAGCGCGCCGCGGATGTTCTGGAAGAAATGGACCCCGACGAGGCAGCTGATATTCTGGCCGACATGGATGACCAGGTCAGTGAGCGCCTGCTGACCTTGATGGAAGATGATGACGCGGAAGAGGTGCGCACTCTGCTTGGGTATCCCGAAACTTCCTCCGGCGGCATCATGACCACCGAATTTGCCTGGGTTCCCTATACCTACAATGTGGAACAGGCTCTCGCCTATCTGCGTTCTTCCGAAGACGCGCTGGAAGATGAGTTTATGTATTATGTCTACCTTCTGGACGAGCAACACCAACTCAAAGGCGTGGTCAGCCTGCGGGATTTGGTAACCGCGCCGCTGGACCAGCCTCTCTCCAAGTGGATTGATGACGACATCGCCTACGTGTATCCCCTCACGCCGCAGGAAGAAGCGGCCTACCTGGTTGCCAAGTACGACCTGATGGCTCTTCCGGTGGTGGAACCTGAAACCAAGCGAATGATTGGCATCGTTACCGTGGACGACGCCCTGGATACCGTTCTGCCGACAGCGTGGAAAAAGAAACTGCCGAGATTTTCGGGAAAGTAGGCGGAGAGGAATATGAAGAAGCAACTGAAGGTTCCTTTCTGGCTGCGAAAGTTTTTCCTCTTTTTCAGCCTTATCGGCCCGGGGATAATTACGGCCAGCGCGGATAATGACGCGCCGGGCATTGCCACATATTCCATTTCGGGCGCCAGATACGGCTACGGCTTCCTCTGGATTATTCTGCTCATCACCGTTGGTGAAGTTCTGGTGCAGGAAATGGCTGCCCGCATGGGCACCGTGACCGGCAAGGGCACAGCCGACCTGATCCGCGAACGTTTTGGCGTCCGGACATCCGCCTTTGCCATGGCCTGTTTGCTCATTGCCAATACCGGAACCACCCTGGCGCAGTTCGCGGGCGTCGCGGCGGTAGGCGAACTGTTTGGTATCAGCCGTTACATTACGGTACCTCTGGCCGGGATAATCATCGGATTGGTCATACTGCGCGGGAATTACAAAAGCGTGGAAAAGATTCTGCTGGTCTTGTGTCTTTCCGCTTTCAGCTATGTCATTACGGTCTTTGTCATCAAGCCGGATTGGGGAATCATTCTGAAGGATGCCATCACCCCTACGATTAAAATGGAAGCAAATTATCTCATCGCGGTGCTGGCTGTCATCGGCACGACGATTACTCCATGGGGCATTTTTTACCTTCAGGCTTCCGTCGCGGATAAAGGCACAGATGTAACGGATTACAAGAACACGCGCGCGGATGTGGTTTTTGGTTCAGTCTGGGGCAATATCATCTCAGCTTTCATTATCATCACAACCGCCGCGACTCTCTATCCCAAGGGAATCCTGGTGAACTCCGCGGAAGAAGCCGCCATGGCCCTCATTCCCCTGGCCGGCTCATTTTCCAGTCTGCTTTTCTCAATCGGCATGCTGGGAGCTTCGCTGCTAGCAGTCTCGGTGCTTCCGCTTTCCACCACGTACGCGATGTGTGAAGCGTTTGGCTTTGAACGCGGGCTGAACAGGCCGGTAAAGGACGCGCCGGTCTTTTATTCTATCTTTATCAGCATCATGCTCATCAGCATGCTCTTCGTCTTGATTCCAGGGATACCGTTATTCCAAATCATGCTCATCTCCCAGTCTGTGAACGCCATCCTGCTGCCGGTCATCCTCATCCTGGTGCTTATCCTGGCAAACGACAAGAACATCATGGGAAAATGGGTGAATACCCGCCTGTCCAATTATCTGGGATACGCTCTGACTGGAATCATCTTTCTGGCCACCGTCGCTCTGCTGGTGGGTGAATTTCTGCCTGCCACTTAAGATAGTTCAAGCAAGGCGGCCAGCAAGGCATAGATGGAGCTGACTTCCCGCGACACTCCCTGCCAGGTAAGCCGCCAGCACGCGCCAAGACCCTGCCCTTCCACTTCAACGAAGGGCAGTTCCGGCGCGCCATCAACCAGCACCTCAAAGCCAGCCCTGCGCAGAGCGCGCGCGGTCCAGACCGCCGCCAGGCCTTCTGCGCGCAGCACAACGGGTTTGGCGTCGTCGCCCTCTTCCTCAAATTGGCCGGTCAGCGCGTCGTAACGCAGATTAAGCTGGCTGAAAGTACGTCCAAATTCACCGTTTAAAACCAGGTCCTCAGGAGAGCCCTGAGAAATCCCGCCGTTCCGGTCCATTAACCAGATGCGGTCCGCGGTGCGCATGGCCAGATCCAAATCATGCGTGGAGGTGAGCACTGCCTGCTGGCGGCCTCTTGCCAGGTCCCGCAGCAGGTGCATAATCGTAATTCTGCCCGGCAGGTCCAGGAAAGCCGTCGGCTCGTCCAGCACCAACAAAAGTGGTTCCTGAGCCAGAGCGCGGGCAATCATCACCCGCTGTCTTTCTCCGTCGCTTAATTCCTGCACAAAGCGCTCGGCCAGATGGACTACATCAGTCAGTTCCAGGGCTTTCTGGACAGCGGCTTCATCTTGCTGGGTTCGGCTGTCAAAAATGCCTGTATACGGCGAGCGTCCCAGCCCAACCAGTTCCCGGACCCGCATGACGTTCACCTGGACATGCTCCGTCAGCACAATGCTGACCATCCCCGCCAGTTCCTTATTGCTGTATGCGTGCAGCGCTCTGCCGCTCAGCAGCACCTCACCCCCAAGAGCTGGCTGCAGGCGCGTCAGGGTGCGCAGGAGCGTGGATTTTCCAACGCCGTTTGGCCCGGCCAGGCACACAAATTCGCCGGCATATAAATCCAGATTCAAGCCGCGGGCAACTACCGTGCGGCTGCCGCGGGAGGGTTGGAAGCCAATCTGCAAATCGCGCGCGCTGAGAATTGGGCTGGTCATACGGAAAACGATGTCCTTCCTTTGCGCTGCTTGATGATGACCCAAACCACAAATGGCGCGCCAAAAAGGGAGGTCACCACGTTAATGGGGAGGACAAACTGACTGCCGGGCAGCTGCGCGATTGCGTCAGCCAAGAGCGCCAGAGCGCCCCCAAGCAGCGCGGCGGCCGGCAGCAGAGATTTATGATTGGCACTGTGCAGCAAGTTCCGGCAAAGGTGCGGCACTGCCACCCCGATAAAACCTATCGGTCCGCAGAAAGCCGTCACAGTCCCTGCCAGTACAGAAGCGCTGAGCAAAATGAAAACGCGCGTCCAGCGCACATCGACGCCCATGCTGCGGGCGTATTCTTCGCCCAAGAGCAGCGCGTTCAGCGGCTTTGGCAAGAAGATTGTCACGGCGAGGCCGACGAGAATCACCGGCGCCATCACCCGCAGCTGGCTCCAGGTCACCCCGCTGAATGAGCCGTAAGACCAGACAGTGTAGGCCTGAATTCGTTCCGGCAGGCTGAAGTAAATCAGCAGGCTGGTCACTGCGCTGGCCGCGTATCCAAACATCAGCCCAAGTATCAGCAGTGTGGTTGGGTTTCTCACCTGCCGTCCGACCAATAAAATCAACCCCAGCACGAGGCCGGCTCCAATGGAAGCGGCAATTGCCAGTCCCAAATCTCCTGCTGTGCTGATGCCGGCCATTAAGATGCTGCCGGTGGTGCCAATTGCCAGCACAGCCAGGGCCACGCCCAGGCTCGCGCCGGAATTAATCCCCAGAATGAATGGGTCCGCCAGCGGGTTGCGGAACATGGTTTGCATCTGCAAACCCGCCACCGAGAGGGCTGCGCCCGCAAGCAGCGCTGTAAGGGCTTTGGTCAGACGAAAATTAAGGATAATTGTCGTCCAGCTTTCCTTAAGAGCGGGTTTCCCCAGGAGTATCCCGATTATATCTTTCAGAGGAATGGAAACCGACCCAAGGCTAAGGCTGACCACAAACGCCGCGGCCAGAATTATCGCGAAGAGCGCGATGACCCAACCCCGAGCTGCGGGGCCGCGAATGGTAGTGGTTTTATCCGGCCGGGCTTTCATGGCAATTTCAGTTTAGTTTCTGATAATAGTAGAGCGTGTGCTCCGGCAGCAATTCCGGGTAGAAAATGCGAATCAAGTCCTTCAGGATGATATCCGGGTTGGCAACGCCGCTCTCAAAGTAATCGGAGCCGCCGGTTTCGGTCACCCGCGCGTTGTAGTTATATACGCTGCCCCGCGCGAACGCTTTGAATTCAGCGTAGCGGGCGTCCATCGTCAAAAGACTATCGAGGTCGGACGCGAAACCCACGTTCAGCCAAAAATCCGCGTCCCTGGCGGCATCGAAGACGGCTTCAAATGCCAGCGGCGCGGCGCCGTATCCTGGCTGAGATTCAAAGACATAGCGCGCGCCGGCATCCTTTAATAACAGCGCCGCGTAGCTTTCTCCGCCGGGTACATACCAGGTTCCCTGATAATCCGTGTTGGTAAAGACAGTGACCCTGTCTGACAGACCTTCTGTAAGCGCTTTGGCAGCTTCGTAGCGCCGCACGAGCGCGTCAAAGTCACGAGCAGCCTGCTCTTCCATGTCAAAAAAAGCGGCAATAAAAATACCCCATTCCGCTCTGCCCAGCGGGCTTTGCTCAAGGTAATCAGCATTGATGACCACCGGCAGGCCGGCTTCCAGCAATTTCGGGTGCGCGTCCAGCTCGGGCGACCCGCTGGCGCTGGTCATAATCAGGTCCGGCTGCAGTTCCAGCAGCTTTTCCACATTTACGCTGCCTCCGCCGGCTCCACCGCCAACCTGCGCGACAGCGCCGGAACTGACTTTCTCGCGCACCTGCGGGTTGTATGTGTAAGTCGCGTCGTCGACGGCCACGAGCGCGTCCAGTTTCCCAAGTTTCTCAAGGAAGGGAAAATACGTGGTAGACATGGCCACAAAACTGCGCGCTGGCGTCTCCAAAACCTGCGCGTTCGCCACATTGGCAGGTGCGGCGGAACCGCGCGGCACGAGAATATACACCATCGGTTCGCTTGCGCCGGCCCAGGGCTGTGTGACCGTCAGTTTCTTATATCCATCGCCATATTCAAGCGTGAAATGCTGGGCGTATCGGATTGGAAAAGACCGCAAAACGGGCGCGGAATCCGCGCTGTTGGGCGTCTGCGGGCTTGGTTGCGCGGCGCAGGCTGAAAGCGCGAGAATCAAAAAGATAAATAGTAGTCGGGTTGTTTTTTTCACCATTACCTCCAAAAAAATAACCCAACTCGAATTAGGGTTGGGTTACTGTGGTGTCGAAACAACATACCCACCTTCTTAATCCGAGAAGGCTGCAGCGGGAGATATTTTGAGGCAGGCTTCCTGGCTTATCTTGCGATTTACAGTTGCGGTACAGCGCTGGACTCGCACCAGCTTCCACCTTTACACCCTGGCTTCCGGGCATCGGGTTACCTCAATTTTGAATGTCAACGTGCTCTGTTAAAAATACCACGACGCGCGGGAACTGTCAAAGCTCTTTTTTCCCGAAGTGAACCGCCCTGAAGCGTCAGGAGCGCGCTTTTTCGAGTAAGCGGCGCCTGGCAAACCAACCCATCTTCGCGATTTCGCGACTCCCGCCCAGCGGTTTTGCGCGAATACCCCCCAAACTTCTCCCCGCCGGCTTATTCCATTGTAAAATTGGCGTGTGAAAAAACGCTTCTTGAAATCTTTGCCGGAATGGGAACTGGCGCGTTTTCAGTCCCTGCAAAAAGGCAACGACTGCGCGCTTCACGCCATTTCCGCGGCGCTTGCGCTTTTATGCGGCACCCACCTGGCCCCGGAGGAACTGGCCTCCGAAGTGAACCGCCTTTGGTGGCGCGGCAGACTCTTTCGGGTTCTCCCTAATTGGGCAGTCACCCCGCCCATGCAGGCCGCCATCGTGAATTATCTGGCGCGCTCGCGCGGTTTACCTGTACGCGCCCGCTTGCTGCACCTCTCCCCCGAAATTCTGCGCAACCTTCCGGAGGATGACGACCTGGCCGCACTGGTCACAATTTACTGGCGCCGCGGCCGTGCGCCCGCAATTTACCGCGGAGGCACGGACTGGAACTACAACCAAAGCAAATCCACAGCCGGGCATACCATGCTGTTTGCCGCCTACGACCCAGAGCACACCAATAAAACTAACCTGCCGACGCCCTGGGGCTTCATTAATTCCTGGGCGGACGCGAACACCGAGCTCTTCTGGATGGAAGATGCCGCCTTCCGACGCGCGTGGAGTTCGCCGCTGCCCGTAATTGGTCGAAATGCGGCCGTGATCATCACCCGCCAACATCAGGACAACCTGAGCGCATGAGACCTCTCTCCCTGCTTTTAAAACTCAGCAAACGCTATTTGCGGTCCATCGCGCTGACCACGCTGACCATGCTTGGATTGGTCGCGGCACAGCTGCTCATTCCCTGGCTGATACGCACCCTCATCAGCACGCTGACCGCTTCCTCCCTGGCGCAAACCACCCTGGATACCATCACCCGCCTGACTGCCGCCGCGCTGCTGGTCTTCATCGCGCGCGGGTTTATGCAGTTTGTGCGCTCTTTTCAGGCACATATTGCCGGCTGGGGTGTGGTCGCGGACTCGCGCAAGCTGGTTTATCAGCAGCTCCAGCGCCTCTCCCTGCGCTACTACGAAGACAAACAAACCGGCCAGCTCATGTCCCGCGTCATCAACGATACCGAGCTGTTTGAGCGCATGATCGCGCACGCCCTGCCGGACGTATTCGTCAACGCGGTCACGTTGATTGGCGTCACCGCCATCCTCTTCAGCGTAAGCTGGCAGCTGACCCTCCTCACCCTCATTCCCATCCCGATTATCGCGCTGACCCTGATGCTTTACGCCAGACTGGTCCGCCCCGCTTTCCGCTACCGCCAGAGCGAACTGGGAGAACTGAACGCGGTTCTGAACGACAGCATCACCGGCGTGCGGGAGATTAAAGCTTTTGCCCACGAAGATATCGCCATGGTCAAAGTTGGCGCGCGTATCGAAAATTATCTGCGCTCAAACCTGAAAGCTTTGAAAATCATGGCCATTTTCACCCCCATACTTGATTTCGCGGCGGGCATCGGCCAGTTGATTGTCATCTATTTTGGCAGCCGCCTGGCATTAAAAGGCTCGCTCCAAATTGCGGACCTGGTGGCGTTTTTTCTGTACCTGGACAGCTTTTACCAGCCTGTACGCAACCTGAATAATGCCTGGGAAGCCGTGCAGGAATCACTGGCGGGTTTTGAACGCGTTGCTGAAATCCTGAACGAAACGCCCGATATTACCGAGCCCGAAAAGCCTGTCCCTTTGCCAAAGCCTGTGCGCGGCGCGCTGCGCTTTGAAAATGTCAGCTTCCATTACATTCCGCAGGAAACCATCCTGAACAATATCTCTCTGGATATCCCGGCAGGCTCCACCCTGGCGCTGGTTGGCCCCACCGGCGTGGGGAAATCCACCCTTGCCAGCCTCATCCCCCGCTTTTACGACGTGTGCGGCGGAAGGATTACGCTGGACGGCATCGATATCCGCTGCCTGGATACCAAAGAGCTGCGCGGCCAAATCAGCATGGTGCTGCAGGACGTGGTCTTGTTCCACGGCAGCATCCGCGAAAACATCCTGTTTGGCAACCCGCAGGCCAGCGAGGAAGAAATGCTTGCAGCGGCAAAAATCGCCAATGTGCACGAGTTCATTCCTTCCATGCCAAACGGCTACGATACCATGATTGGCGAGCGCGGCGTCAAGCTCTCCGGCGGGCAAAAGCAGCGCATCTCCATCGCGCGGGCGCTGCTCAAGAACAGCCCCATCCTGATACTGGATGAAGCCACCTCCTCAGTGGACGCGGAAACTGAAATGCTCATCCAGGAGGCTCTGGAGCGCCTGATAGAGGGCCGCACCACCATCATCATTGCCCACCGGCTGTCCACTGTCCGCAATGCTGACCAAATCGCCGTGCTGGAAGGCAGCACCATCACCGAGATTGGCACACACGCGGACCTGATTGCCCGGGAAGGGCATTATCACCGGCTCTACAGCATCCAGCAGCGCCTGAACTAATCCCCCGCACGGCGCGCCCTCACCCGCAAGGCCGCCGGCGCCATCCAAAATTAATCTACCGGAAAAATGGTCTCCGGGTCGCGTTCCAAAACGACGGGCTGCAGCCTGCCAGCGCTCAGGCTGGTCAGCTGCGCGACGAACGGCTCCACCTGCTCATCCCTGAAGCGCAGCATCAGGGTCACATCCTCCAGGAACTGGCTGCCCAGCGTTTCCCCGCCGCAGGCCGCTGCCAGGCGCTGCACCTGCTCGTAGAGCGGGTAAGGCAGTTGCAGGCCGAGCGTGGTGGTGGGCACCTTTACCGCCCTGCGGACCAGTTTGAGCACTTCCCGCACCGCGTCGCCATAAGCCTTGACCAGCCCGCCGGTGCCCAGCAGCGTGCCGCCGAAGTAGCGCGTCACCACCACTGCCGCGTCCCCCAGCCCGCTGCCCTGCAGCACCGCCAGGGCCGGCCTGCCCGCCGTGCCGGAAGGTTCGCCGTCATCGGAGCAGTGCGTGATGACGCTGCTGCCGTGCCCGATGACAAAAGCCGGCACGTGGTGCGTCGCGTCCGGGAAGCGCTGGCGGATGCTCTTATGGAAGGCGCGCGCCTGCTCCACGCTAAAGGCGGGGCTGAGGCTGGCGATGAAACGCGAATTCACCACCAGGATTTCGGTTTCGACTGGCGCGGCCGGAATGTGATAAGGGGTGCTCTGCATGGCTGGCTCTCTTGGAATTAATGATAAGCGAGAAATAAGTTCTTTGAAACCATGACGGATATAATTACAGAAATTTACATGATTTTCACACACAAGGTAATTTAACATCTATTGCTAAGAGGACAATCCTTACCTCATAATCTTTATAGCCAATTCCATGAGCCTGCTCTTTTCCATCTTTCTTAATACTGCGTACACCTCGAAGACTGCCTTGTGATATATTTCATCGCATTGTATTCAGTATCAACACTCACCGGAGCCGCACTCATGTTCTATTTATTCCTCGCCCTCAGCCTCCTCACCTTCCTGCTCTTTGGTTTCGATAAAAACGCCGCGCGCACGAACCAATGGCGCGTCCCCGAAAAAGTGCTGCTCGGGCTGAGCATTCTGGGAGGCGCTGCCGGCGGATTGCTGGGCATGCTCACCTTCCGGCACAAAACCCGCAAGAACTATTTCTGGGTGGTCCTTATCGCCTCTGCCTGCGCGCATCTCTTCCTCCTCTCGGTTATCTAGCCCGTCCTGCCTGCCAGCCCGTCATATTCCTCCAGATGATGCAAATGGCTAATCCTTCATTGGATTAAGCTATAATAATAAGATATTATTTTTCTCACCTTGCAAGGTAAGTGAGCTATGGTAGAGATTGAAAACATCACCGAAATTCGCCCCCGCGTGCTGGGAGAGTTCCATGTGGAGCAGTTTGTCCCCCGGACGGAAGCTATCGCGCGCGCCTGGGAGTGGGGCAAACAGGTGCACGGCAATCAGCTGCGCCTTTCCGGTGAGCCTTACTTCGAAACCCACTGCGGTTGGGTGGCCGGCTTCGTGGACAACTTGGTCCACAAAGAGTCCTGGACCATTGCCGCCCTTCTCCACGACACGATTGAAGATACCGGCGAAAGTCTGGAAAAAATCAAGGAACTTTTTCCGGGGCCGCTGGGCGAGGAAATTGCGCACATCATCGACGGCGTGACCAAAATGAGCAACCCCCGCGACGGCAGCACACGCGAATTGGAAACCCTGCGCAAGATTGCCATGTTCCGGGACCCCGCCGTCTTCGTTGTAAAACTGGCGGATAAAAGCCACAACATGATGACGCTACAGTACATGCCCCCTGCCAAGCAATGCCAAAAAGCCAGCGAAGCCATCCGTTCTTACGGCAAGTTGGCTGGCATCCTCAACTGCTACCGCTGGCGGCGTTGGATTGAAGACATGGCTTTCCCTTACGCGGAACCAGAGTCGTATGAAACAGTAAAAACTAAAATCGACCGCGACCCGCGCCTGAATCTGAACTTTATTCGCTACAACCTGGGTGAGTTAGGCCGCTTAATGGAGGCGGAAGGCATCGATGGCGCCGTTCGTTTTACAGTGAATGGCTATTGGCAGGCGTGGGATAAGCTGCAGCGCATGGCGCGCGCCCGCCGCACCTCCCTGGATGATTTTTCCGCTGTGAATGACATTGTCAGCTTTCGCATGATTGTGCGGGATAACGACGAAGCAGCCTGTTACAGGCTGCTTTCGCGTGTGAATCGCTACTTCAGCAAAAACCTGGACCAGGACCGCTTTGACGATTACATCGCCTCGCCGCAAAACGGCTACCGGGCGCTGCAAGTGACTACCTGGCAGCCGGGCGTGGGGGCTGTGGAAGTGGCTATCGCCACAGAAGAAATGGAAGGCGAAAACACCTGGGGCGTCATCTACGCGGTGAACCACAACAAAGACATCAGCAAGTACCGCCCTGTCCAAATCCTCACCCCTTACGGCGGCACGCGCTTCTTGCAGGAAGGCGGCACGGTTCTCGACGGCGTGGCCGCAATTCAGGAGTTCTACCTGGATAAAATTAGTAAGGTGCTTGTAAACGGTGAGGAACGCCACCTTTATGACACCCTTGCCCCGGGTGATGTCGTGGAAGTCATCAGCACCGGCCCGCATCTGGTTCCCAAACCGGAATGGTTGGACCACTGCGATGTGTCTACAGCCCGCCGTCTGCGCGTCGTTCTGGCAAGGGTGGCGCTGAAAGAGGCCAGCCAGAAAGGCAAAGCTTTAATTCATCCGATACTGGCCAAAAGAGGCATTCTGGCGCTGGAAGATGTCTCAGCGCTTGAGCATACCCGTGTGGAACAACTGCTGGGGCTGATGGCGTGCGCCAGCCTGGACGACCTCTATTCCGCCGTGGGCGGAGGCTCAATTTCCCTCGCGCAGCTCGAATCCGCCCTGGACCTGGTTGGGATTTCGCGCGTCGGTCTGGGATGGATAACGATAGAAGTGTCTGGCTCGAACACCGCCAACCGGCCGGGGGGTCTGGCGTACCTGGCTGGTTTAGTCTCAGAGGCGGACGGCAACATCATCCGCACCGTGCAAACAACGCAGGAGGACGGCAGTTTTTACCTGCGCCTGCTGCTCACCGGCATAACGGAAGACAGTAAAAAGAGGTTGGCTGAAGCTTTTGCCAAGAGCCGCTTCCCGCTGGACCGCGTGGAAATCGTCTGACCACTCTCCCATTCCTATGAATTTGCTGTGTTTTTCTGTGCCCGACCCGCGGCAGAGCGTTTCCGGTTCGCTCTGTGCTAAAATAACGCCATTCGCACCCGGCGTTTTTTTATGAATCAGTCAATTGCCGCCGGGCGGACATCCATCAGACCAAGAGAAGCAATGACGACGCTACGAAAACACGCTCTGACCATTTCCCTCGCATTATCCTTGCTTTCGTTATTCAGCTTGCTGATTCCGCAATCAGCAGCCGCGCGCTCAGCCGCTCCGCAGGGAATTGGCCCCGACGTTGCCAATCCAACCCCGGACCTCAGCGGCGCGAAAGTGCATGGCTATTTCTTCTATTCGAAAACCTGCAGCCACTGTCTTGAAATTTTTTCAGAGATTCTTGAGCCCTTGGAAGCTGAAAACCCAGGGCTCATCGACATGCGCCTGCTTGAGCTTGGCAACCCGGAGTATTACCGTGCGATGCTGGCCGCGGAAGAAGCTTTTCAGGTAAAGCCCGAAGCGCGCGGGCTGCCGACGGTAATTTTGGGCGATGAGATTCTGATTGGGGAAGCGCCCAACAAAGAGCGCCTTGCCGCGCTGATTCAGGAAGGTCTCACGGGCTCCGGCATCGCTTTTCCCGATATTTCGGGGATAGATCCTGAACTCATGATTTCTATTCCGGTGGGCAGCCTGAACGAAGAGGTGGAAGCTTGCACAACCACCAACCCCGAAGCCTGCGCCGTAGACGCTCCCATTTATGCCGCCTACTTCTATCAGGTTGGCTGCAAAGAGTGCAGCCGCGCGGACGCGGATATTAAATACCTGCAGTCACAATTCCCCCAGTTAATCATTGAAGAATTCAATATATACGAAAACACTCCCCTCGCGAATTGGATGGCTGAACGCACCGGCCGCAGCGCCGATATACGGGTCCCCGCGCTTTTCATCGGGAACGACGCCTGGATTGGCGAAGGTGAGATTACGCCCCAGAATCTTGAGCCGGTACTGCGCGGTTACAGCGCGTCCGGTTCCGCCCGTTTCTGGGAAGAGTTTGACGCGGCTCAGGCAACCGGCGCCCTGAACGCAAGGTTCCAATCCATCGGCTGGCTGGCGATTTTGCTGGCGGGCCTGGTTGACGGTCTAAATCCCTGCGCTTTCGCGACGATTGTTTTCTTCATTTCCTATCTCACCCTGAGCGGACGCAAAGGCAAAGAGGTCATTTTTACAGGAATCAGCTTTACTGTTGGCGTTTTCCTCACCTATCTGCTGGTCGGTCTGGGCTTCTACAAGGTGCTCGACCTGATTAAAGGCGCTCTGTCAGTTCTCAGCACAATCGTATACGCGGCAACCGCGCTCTTGTGTCTTGTATTGGCGGTTCTCAGCATTAAAGATTACTTTACCGCGCGCAAAGGCGAGCTGGAAGATATGGCTCTCAACCTCCCCAAAGCGCTGCGCAAGCGCATCAATGCCACCATCCACAGTACCAAAAAAATAAGCGGCTACGCCATCGGCGCGTTTGTTAGCGGCATCCTTGTTTCACTGCTGGAACTGGCGTGCACAGGTCAGATTTACCTGCCGACGATTATTTTCATGAGCAGCGTACCCGAGCTGCGCGGAAAAGCGATTGGCTACCTGCTGCTTTACAACCTGATGTTCATCATCCCGCTAATCGTGGTTTTTGTCTTAGCCTACTACGGCACCACCTCCAAACAGCTCAGCGCTTTCCTCAAAAAGCACGCCGCGGCAGTCAAACTGGGTATGGCGCTCGTGTTCCTCACGCTGGCCGGCTGGCTAATATTCACCCTGCTAAAGTAAAGAAAAGACCTGGCGGTGCCAGGTCTTTTTTATCTCGTTTTATTCCGCGGCAATTCCAATGCTTTTTACCAGCTTTGCCCAGGTGGAAATCAGGTGGACCAGTTTGGTCGAACGGCGGGTTTTTTGCTCAGAGCTTTGTAAAGCTGCCCGCAGCTCCTGCGCGCTGTTAAAGTCCGGAAGAGAAAGAACCGCTCTGCCAAGCTCAGTCGTGCTGTGGGCGTCTGAGCCTACCATCTGGGGGAGCGCGAACTCTTGCGCGAAGGCAAGCGCTTGTTGGTTAAACGCGCTTTCAACACAGCGCGAATTGAACACCTCAATGCCGTCCAGATGCGGCGCCAGGGCTTCCAAGGTCGCTTTTTGCCAGCGAGACCCGCGGTACGGGTCAAAGGGGTGCGCCACGCTGATAAAAGCGCCTTGTTCGCGCAGCCTTCGCACCACCTCCATCGGCTGCAGTCCGGCAGGGATTTCTTCAGTGAGAAAATATCCCAGAATCTCACCCTCGGTGGTCATGATTTCTTCGCCCACAATCACGAGTTCAGGGGCCATCGCACGCGCTTCCAGCGCGCCTTGCAGGCTGTTGTGGTCAGTCACCGCGACTTTGGAGATGCCCTTTTTCCGGCAGGCACTCAGCAGCGCTTCCACGCTCATCAGGCTGTCTGGTGAGTATCGGGTGTGGCAGTGAAATTCTGCTTTAATGGACGCGGGGCTCATTCAAGGTATATCCTGGGGAGTCTATCCGCCAATCCGCAAACAACCTCATAGTTAATCGTAGACCAGCGCGCGGCGACCTCGTCAACGCTGATAGTTTCATCGCCCTGAGAGCCAATAAGCACCACTTCATCCCCAACCTTCGCCTCAGGGACCTCATCCAGCTGCAGCATGCACTGGTCCATGCATACCCGGCCAACCACGTTGACGCGTTTGCCCCCAACTAACACCTGCTGGTTATCAATGCGCCGGTAACCGTCGCCGTAGCCAATCGGCATCACGCCGATGCGTTCATTGCCCGAGGTAACGTAGCGCGAACCATAGCTGATGCCGCTGCCCTTTGGATAGGTGCGCACCGAGATTAAGCGCGCTTTCCACGCCAGCGCCGGCCTGAAATCCGACCCCAGCGGCGTCTGTGGAGAAGGCGCCATACCAAAGATGGCATCCCCCGGCCGCACCAGGTCGTACCAGGCTTCAGGGAAATTAATGACAGCCGCCGAGTTCGCGGCATGAACAATTTGCGGTTTCAGGTCCGCGCTGCGCAGCTCATCAAGGAGTCGATTAAAAATGGAAATCTGCCTGCGTGTGTAATCTGACTGCGGCTCGTCAGCCTGGGCAAAATGGGTAAAGATGCCCTCAACGTGGATGGGGCCTCCGCGCAGCGATTTCAGGAAATCGGGGACATCCTCAGGCAGCATCCCCAACCTTCCCATGCCCGTCTCCACCTTGACGTGCGCCTTCAGGATACCGCCGTTGATGCGCGCGAATTCCAGGTAACTGTGCGTCAGTTCCGGATCAAAGAGAGATACGGTGATTTGCTGGTCTATCGCTTCCGGTATCTTGGAAGGCGGGGTGTAGCCGAGCACAAGCAGTCTGCACGAAATACCCGCCCGCCTGAGAGCCAGCGCTTCTTCGATGCGGGCAACGCCGCACCAAGTGGCGCCGCCCTGCACAGCAGCCTGCGCCGCGGGGCGGGCTCCGTGGCCGTAGCCATTGGCTTTAATCACCGCCATCACTTCCACGCCAGTCAGGTCTTTTATCTTGGCGACGTTATTTCTGATGGCGTTCAGGTCTATTTCCAACCAGGTTGAGTAACTGTTAATATCCACAGCAGCTAAGTATAATCCCCACAAAAATTCCTTACAAGCGCAAAAAATCAATTAGCGCCCAACATCAGCAATATCAGGTAAAATGCAAAGCACTGTAATTTTGGGATATGCTATGAAAACACGCGCACGATTATCCGGCCAGCGCGGTGAGAGCGGAGACAAATCCGATATCCGCCGTTCGAAAAATACTGCCGCCAGGCAAGGCTTTTCTGCCTTGTTGGAGCTGGCCGGTCCGCTGAAAGGCAGACCTGAGCCAAAACCAGGTGAAGCGCGTGCGGAAATATATCAACCCTGGATACTTAAGGAAGCTTAATGAACGCATTCCAATGGACGCTTGACGCCCGCGACGGGAACGCCCGCGCCGGCACTTTTACCACGCCGCACGGTGTGTTAAAAACGCCGGTTTTCGCTCCTGTCGGAACCCAGGCAACAGTCAAGTCCCTCACCCCGGCCCAGGTGGAGGAGCTCGGCGCGCAGATGGTGCTCGCGAATACCTACCACCTGTTTTTACGCCCCGGCGAAGCCTTAATCGCGGAATTGGGCGGTTTGCACGAGTTTATGCGTTGGAATAAACCGATTCTGACAGATTCGGGCGGTTTTCAGGTCTTCTCCCTGACCGATACACGCAAAATCGACGAGGACGGCGTAACCTTCAAATCGCACATTGACGGCTCCATGAAGCGCCTGAGTCCGGAAATTTCCATCCAGATTCAGGAAAAGCTGGGTGCCGATATCATCATGGCCTTTGACGAGTGCGCCGTGCCAACGGATTATGAATACTCCAGGCTTGCGATGCGGCGCACGCACAGCTGGGCGCGGCGCTGCCTGGACGCAAAACGGCGCGATGACCAGGCTTTGTTTGGCATAGTGCAGGGCGGCGTGTTTTCGGATTTGCGTGCGGAATCCGCGCGTGAAATCAGTGAAATGGGGTTCCCCGGCCACGCCATAGGCGGTCTGTCCGTTGGCGAGTCCAAAGCAGATATGTACTGCACCATCACAGAGGTCAACAGAATTCTGCCGGAGGACAAACCGCGCTATCTGATGGGCGTGGGTACGCCTGAGGATTTGATTGAAGGCGTGAGGCGCGGCGTGGACATTTTTGACTGCGTGCTCCCTACCCGGCTGGCGCGCCACAACAGCGCGATGACAATGCGCGGGCGGCTGAACCTGATGAACGCCGGTTTCGCGCGCGATGAGCGCCCTATCGACCCTGACTGCGGCTGTTATACCTGCCGGCAGTTCAGTCGGGCTTACCTGCGCCATCTGGTGAACGCGAAAGAAATGCTGGCGGCCACCTTGCTTTCCATCCACAATTTATACACGCTTGTGCACCTGACTGAACAGATGCGCCAGGCAATTGTGGAAGGTAACTTTGAACAATTCGCGCAGAATTCCCTGGCGCAGCTTGGCAATAAGGAGTAAAAAAAAAATGACCATCATTCAAGCCGTAATTCTCGGGATTGTGCAGGGGCTGACGGAATTTTTGCCGGTATCTTCATCCGCGCACCTGGTCTTGGTGCCATTCCTGTTTAACTGGAAACTGGACCCCGCGCAGGCTTTCGTCTTTGACGTGCTTGTGCAGCTTGGCACACTGGGGGCTGTAATCGCATATTTCTGGAAAGACCTGCTGACTATCCTGAAAGCCTGGGCAGACGGCCTCCGCACGAAAACGCCTTTCGCGGATGCTGAAAGCCGGCTGGGCTGGCTTATCATCCTGGGAACTATCCCGGCTGGCGTGGCGGGCCTGTTTCTCAAGGATAAAGTCGAAGCTGCCTTTTCAGACCCGATGCTCACAGCTGTGATGCTCTTTCTCACCGCGGTTTTGCTTACCCTGGCGGAAGTATTCTCGAAAAAGACCCGCGATGTGAATGAACTTACGTGGCTGGACGCATTGATTATCGGAGCGTTCCAGGCAATCGCGATTTTCCCTGGGATTTCCCGCTCTGGTGCGACCATCTCAGGCGGCCTCTTCCGCGGACTTAAAAGACAGAACGCCGCGCGTTATTCTTTCCTGCTGGCCATCCCCATTATGGCTGCCGCGGGCCTGATGGCGTTCTCGGACCTCCTGGCTGTGCCCGGTTTATCCGCCTTCCTGCCGGTCGTGATAGTCGGGTTTGTTGCTGCCGCTTTGGTTGGATATTTCGCGATTCGCTGGTTTCTGTCATTTCTTAAGGCCAAAAGCCTGCTGCCTTTCGCGCTTTACTGCGCGCTACTCTCCATTGGCGTGCTGTTGGTGATGGGCACGCGATAGCTGGCTGGCTTAGCTCCAAAGAAAGTGCAACCGCGCCTCTGACGGGTTTTTGCCCTGCAAAATTCAGGGATGGAGACGGCGGAGGAGCGCGTCAGTATTATCCATATGGTTCTGGCCCACCCTCCCCATTCAGCATTCGTAGCGAAATCTGGAGAAATGACTCTCTGCCCGCTGAGCGCGGGCAGTTGCGGCAATTCGATTTTCAAAGACCAATCTGATTTCAGATGCGCGGTGCTGGCGCCCTGTACGCGCGGGCTTCCGCCGGTCAGCGTTTTGGCCCTTCAGCCCGAAATATTCCCGTGGATTTGTGAATGAAAATGCCCCCGTCCCTGTCAATTTTGCGCTGGAAGAAAGCCGCCATGTCGCAGATTTGGTCTTTACAAAACCAGATTTGCCCGGTTGGCGTGCTGAAGACATAATCCGCCAATAATTCCGCGTCTGTGACCCACAAGTCGCTGGCGTAGGGAATCAACTCCACGCGCTCAAAAAACGGCTCAATTTGTCCGCGGCCGTTTTCCAGGCTGAACGGACGGCTCATAGCTGTTTCGGCCTCAAAGCGCGGTTCAAATTCGCGCAGCAGGATATCTAGCTCGGCCATGTGTCTCGCGCCGTTGGTAGCCGCCAGGAATCTGCCGCCGGGCTTGAGAACCCTGGCAGCTTCTTCTATCGCGCGCGCGGGCACAGGCACATGATAGAGCATATGATTGGCAATTACAGCATCAAAGGCCTGGTCCGGGAAGGCCAGGGACTGCGCTTCCTGGCTGAGGAACTGCACCGCTTTGGGAGCCGTCAGCATTTTGCGCGCTTCCCAAATCATGCCAATGGATAAATCAGACAGGACGAGCCCGACCCCGGCAGGCAGGCGGCGCAGGTTAATTTGCCACTGCGCGGCATGCCCGCAGCCCAGTTCCAGCAGGAGCTCCCCGGCTTTTGGATTGATTTGGTCGAACACAAAACCAGCCCAATCCTGCCGTCCGGTGCTGAAAAGCATGTGAATCGTGATGCGCGAATTCAGATTACCCGGATCGCGATACTGGAATTTTTTAAGATAACGCGGGTCGTTAATTGTCATAATGGCTTTCTAAAGAATCAGGCTGCCAGGCTAAAAGCGGCAGGCAGTAAATAACCTGTTTTGTACATGCGAGGATGCGGCGTTTACCGCAGTCAGTTTTATCACATTTACAGGTTTCGGTGCGAAAGGCCGGTGCAGAAAGACAGTCCAAAGTCCCTGCGGCATAGTCTCACTTCATCCTGATAATTATTAAGGTAATCTTGACAGATATCTATTGCCGTGCTAAATTCAATTTAAATTTGTTTGTTCGTTTTTAAAAGAATTGGGAGAAAGCATGTCAGAACGTTTGGTTGGCACCATTAAATGGTTCAGCGCCCCAAAGGGGTACGGTTTTATCGGTCAGGAATCAGGCGAGGATATCTTCGTTCATTATTCCGCGATAGAGATGGATGGTTACAAGCGCTTGAGAGAAGGCCAGCGAGTGGAGTTTTCAATCGAAGAAGGCCCAAAAGGAAAACAAGCCGCGAATGTAGTTGTGCTTGATAAGTAATCGATTATTACCAGCCACAGAAAAAAGACCGGTCTCCCGGTCTTTTTTTATTTTCGTTCTTATCGCGACTTGAGGGCGGCAGCCATGCGTTCCAGCGCTTCCACAAGAACCGAGCGCTGGGTGCCAAAGTTCAGGCGCACAAAAGAACTCCCCTCCGGCCCGTAATCGGCGCCGCAATTCAGGCCTACCCGGGCATGTTCCTGGAAGAACCGCTGCGGATTTGGCTGCAGGTCCAGTTTTTGGCAGTCCAGCCAAGCCAAAAAGGTCCCTTCGGGCTTGCGCATTTCCACGCCCGGCAGCTCGGCTGCGATAAATTCCGCCATCCAATCCCGGTTCGCCTGAAGATAGGCAATCAATTCCTTCAGCCAGGCATCGCCGTGCAAATAAGCGGCCCGCGCCGCGGTAAGCGCCAACAAATCCGGTCCGCTGGTCAGCCCATTCTTGAATTCACGATAGCGGCGCGACAGCTCGGGATTGCTGATTACCGCCACCGACGCGTACAGACCGGCGATATTGTAGGTTTTGCTGGGAGCCAGGAGCGTCAGGGTGATATCGGCAATTTCCGGGTCGAGGGAGGCAATCGGAATATGCTTTCGGCCGTCGTAGGTGATATCACAATGGATTTCATCCGAGCAGATGATGACCTTGTGGCGCAGGCAAATCTCCGCCAGGCGCGTCAGCTCCTCCCGCGTAAAGACCCGCCCGGTCGGATTCTGTGGGTTGCACAGGATAAAGACCTTCACGTTTTCGGCCTCGATTTGCTTTTCGAAGCGTTCAAAATCAAGGTTGTAAGAACCGTCGGCGCCGCGCACGAGGGGGTTGGTAACGTAGGGAAGCCTGGCAGACTGGGGCGCGGCGAAAAAAGGCGGGTAAGCTGGCGTATTAAAGAGAACCGAGGAGCCGGGCTCGGAAAATGCGCGGATAGCAAGGTTAAAACCGGTCACAACGCCGGGAACATAACTCAGATGGGCTGGCTGCGGTTTCCAATCAAAATGACGATGGAGGTAATTCACCACAATTTCCGAGAGATCGGCAGGTGGAATCCCATACCCAAAAATGCCGTGGTCCACGCGTCGATGCAGCGCTTCTAGGACTTCAGGCGGGCTCTGAAAGTCCATATCCGCGACCCACAAAGGCAGGACGTCTTCTGGAAAGTATCTCCACTTGATGCTTTCCGTGTTCCGGCGGTCCACAATCCTGTCAAAATCCATTCACATTCCTCCGCGTTGTTATTGTCGGTATATTCTATACCCGTTAGCTCAAAAATGACGGCGGCGCCAGCATTACTGCCGCTTTGGCTTAGCAGTACTGGTATACTCATGGCATGACGAAGCGAATCCAGGGCTTTTTTGAACTCAGCCGCCCAAAAGATTTCATTTTCTTTGTGTTGGCATACAGCCTGCCTGGCATTGCCAGCGCGCGAGGAGAATTTGGGGTTCGCTTTTTGCTGGTATGCGCGGCTAATTTCTTTGCGGTCGCCTTCACGTTCATCTTTAATCACATAGCAGACGCGCCATCGGACACTTTCGGCGAAACAAAAGCAGCGCCAAACCCCATCGCGCAAGGAATTGTGTCCGGTACCGAAGCGAATCTTGCCGCCCTTGTCAGCGCGGCGCTGGCTCTGGCGCTTTTCTGGCTGCTGGATTGGCGCCTTGTTCCGGCAGGCCTGGCTCTGCTCGGGCTGGGCCTTCTGTACTCTTCCCGCGGGACGCGCGTGCACGGTATCTCCATGCTGGACCTGGCCGGCCACAGCTGGCTGCTCGCGCCGGCGCTCTCGGTTACCGGCTATCTCGCGTTCCGGCCGCGGCTGACCACCGAGCTGCTTTTCCTCTTTTTGCTGATGTTTTTTCTTGGTTTGGTCGGAGAGATTTCACATGAACAAAGAACGCTGCAGGCATTGGATAAAACACCGGCGCGCCAAACTGTTCTCAATATCAGCTCACGCGCGGTCCACTTCCTGCTGCTGGTCTGTTCAGCCGCGGGTTTCCTGAGCGGGATATACTTGTTTTTCTTCCTGCGCGTTTTACCCCTCCGCGCGGCAGTCTTTGTGTTGGTTTGCGCGGCAATTTTGTTAATTCCCGGAGTTCTCAAGCCCAACCGCGAGCCCGCACCCAATCCCAATCGATTGCATTTGCACGTACCGCTGGAAAAAGCCGTCGCGCTTGGTCTTTTGGTAGAATTTTTAACCAGTTTTCTAATCAAATTGCTTTAATGGTGAACAATGCCCACGACAAAACTTCCACTTCCCGAAATAAAACTACTGGCGGCCGAAAACTGGCGTGAATACGCGCTGGTAGACAGCGGCGATGGAAAGGCTCTGGAACGCTTTGGTCCGTACCTGTTAATCAGCCCGGAACCACAGGCTGTCTGGAAAAAATCCCTGCCGGCATCGGAGTGGCAAAAAGCGCATGCTGTTTTGCGCGAGGAAAATAAGGAATACGGCGGGACCTGGGAGCTGCTAAAACCCATTGAAAAATCCTGGGAGATGCACTATCAAACCCTAACCTTTCAGCTTCAGTTGGGGAGTTCCCGTCACATCGGGGTTTTTCCTGAACAGGCCAGCCACTGGGATTGGATAATGGAACGCGTCGCGATGGAAAAACGCCCTCTGCGCGTCCTGAACCTTTTTGGGTATTCCGGCCTGGCAACACTGGCAGCCGCCAAAGCAGGCGCGGAGGTGACCCATGTGGATTCCTCAAAACACGCGCTGAATTGGGCAAGCTACAACCTTAAGCTCTCCCGTCTGGCCGACAGGCCGGTGCGGTGGATTGCCGAAGACGCTCTAAAATTCACGCAGCGCGAAGCCAGGCGGGGAAATAAATACGAAGGCTTGATATTGGATCCGCCGAAATTCGGCCGAGGCTCCCAAGGACAGGTGTGGGACTTTTTTAAGAAACTTCCGGATTTGGTGGAGGCCTGCCGGGCAGTTCTCTCACCAAAAGCCAGCTTCATCGTGTTCACAACCTACGCGATATCCGCTTCGGCGCTTGTAGCGCTGCAGGCTGTGCGCGATATTACCGGCAGCAAAGGCAGCTTTGAATGCGGAGAACTGGTTTCAATTGAAGAGAGCGCGGGGCATATCCTTTCGCACGCCCTCTACACGCGCTGGACTCCCTGATACGGCCGGATTACGCGACTTAATCGGATGTTTCCGGCTGCATCGTCACCAAAACCCGGTCAACCCGGCGGCCGTCCATATCCACGACTTCAAATCGGTATTTATCCCAGGTAAATACCTGCCCGACTTTGGGGATGCTCCCTAACTGGTTCATCACAAACCCGCTAAGAGTCTGGTATCCCGCGCGGGCTTCGTCGGGGAGTTCATCCAGGTCCAGCAGCTCCTTAATTTCATCAACCGGCAGCATTCCATCCAACAGATAGGAGCCATCGGTCCGCTGGACAATTTCCTGGTCCTGGTCTTCCGAATCCAGCGGAATCTCACCCACAATTGCTTCCAACACATCATAAAGCGTGACCATGCCCTGCACGCCGCCGTACTCGTCAATCACCAGTGCTTGGTGGGTTCCCGTCGCCCGGAACTGCTCGAAAACCTTGAGCGCCTGCATATTTTCTGGCACAAACATCGGTTCACGGATGTAATCCGTCAGCCGGAAATTTGGCGCGTGGAGGTCCACTCCAACCAATTCTTTGACGTTAACCATTCCCAGGATGTCATCCAGACTGCCCCTCCCTACCGGAATGCGGGAATACTCGCTGTGCGTCAGCGCGTAAATAATCGTGTTCTGGTCGTCTTCGATGTCAATCCATTCCAAATCGGTTCGCGGGGTCATGAGCGCGTCCACCCGCCTATCCCCCAGGCGGAACACTCCCGAAAACATATCCGATTCGGTCTGCTCAATCAGGCCGATATCGCGCCCCTGCTCGATATACACCTTGATTTCATCTTCGGTGATGCTCGGTTCGGACTGGGTATCGATACGCAGCAGTTTAATGCCAAGGTTGGTTGAAAGGCTTAGCAGCCGCGTGAGCGGACGCAGGACGCGGGTCATCGTCCGGATTCCCGGCGAGAGCCTACAAACCACATCTTCCGGTTTGCTCACGGCCAGCCGCTTTGGGATTAATTCCCCCAGCACGATGGAAAAATAAGTGATGACAGCCACCACCAGAATTAATGCGACCGTATCCGCGGCAGGCGCCAGCCAGTCAATTTTCCGCAGCACCCCCGCCAGGGGTCCTGCCAACATCGCACCGCCGATACCGCCCGCCAGGGTATCAATCATGGTAATCATGATTTGTATCGTGGAGAGATACTGTTGGTTTGGGTCCTTCAGCAATTCCAACGCGTCGGCCGCGCCGCGGCTGCCGTCTTCGCTGCGCTGCTGCAGCCTTGTTTTGCGGGCAGAGACCATCGCGATTTCATACATCGCGAATATGCCGTTAAAGTAAAACAGAATCGCGATGAGGAGGATATTCAAATACAAAGGCATGTCAGTTCCTTTCCCCGGGCCGTAAATTGACGCATTTTTTGGAAAGCTTCCGAATCAGGGAAACTGCCGCTATTCTATCAGAATTTCGAGGCACGGCTGCGCCCGCTGGCGCGCAGCCCGCCGCGCTATGTAACCAAATCATCCGGGAGAAAGTCCGTGCGGTTGTGATAAACAAAAAGGTAGCGGGTTTCCTGTATTGAAAATCGCGTGACGCCGCAGTTATTCAGCTCTATCTGGTAACCAAGACGATGCTGGTTCGGTTCATCCAAATCCAAATTGAAAATCGCCCGGAAAAAGCAGGCGAAAAAACCGCCGTGCGTAATCACGCCAACGCGGTCTTCAGTGTTGCCGTGCCTGGAAAACAGCAAATCCAACATTCGCAGCGCCCGCGGGATGCGCGCCGCCCGTTCTTCCCGTCCACCCGGCCACCAGCCCTCAGCAGGGATAGGTTCGAGCAGGGTGAGGTTTGGATAATGCTGCCGCAGGTATTCGGGGGTTAGTCCGTGTTCAATGCGGATACTGCTTACTCCATCGACGACTTCTTCATAATAAATCCCACCGACTTCATGTAAATCCGGCACGCCGAAGAGTGGAATTCCCAGTCTCTGGGAAATGACCGTGCCGGTCTGAACGGCGCGTTCCATTAAGCTGCAGTAAAGGTGCGTCAGACCGTGCTCAGCGCGGTTCTGAAATCCTTTGCGGCTGATTGGGGCTTTGGCAGCCCCCCGTGCAAAAAAATCGGCTGCCAGGGCGGCCTGCTGAAATCCAATGTCCGTAAGCCGGGGGTCCGAGCGGCGGCTGCCTAAATCGTAATCTTGTTCCCCATAGAGCGCGTTATTCTCTGATTGTCCGTGCCGGATAAAGTAAAGTTCCATATCCCTTCCCGTTCTCGTGTTTCCCCAACATTATCACACATTTCCAGGCGATCCCAGCGGATTAATCAGATTGGCATTTTTGAATGCGGATTAGACTGGCGCCGCGAGTCAATCATTGATGCAAAATCCACTCATGCTGCGTTTTTAGGCGCGTGTATTTTCTTTGCGGCAAGTGGTATAATCTTGCGGCGATTAAAATGGAAACACAACTGGAAGATAAACTCAAAAACATTCTCGAGCACTTTGATGAGCTCGAACAAAAACTCGCGGAAGCCGGCACGGATTACCAACTGGTAGCGGAACTTTCCAAGGAACGCGCCGAGCTTGAACCTGTCGTGAATCTGGCCAAGCAGTACCAAACCGCCCAGACCCAACTGGAGGAGACCAAAGCTCTTTTAGAAATGGCGGACGAAGAAATGCGCGAAATGGCAGAGCTGGAAATGCAGCAGCTCTCCGAGAAAATGGACGCGCTGCAGACAGAGCTGCGCTCCCTTCTGGTGCCAAAAGACCCGCGCGACAACCGCAATGTCATCGTTGAAATTCGCGCCGGCACTGGCGGCGATGAAGCCGCGCTCTTTGCCGCCGACCTGCTGCGAATGTACCTGCGGTACGCCGACCTGCACCACTACAAAACCGAAATTCTGTCAGCCAATGAAATTGGAATCGGCGGATACAAAGAAGTGACCTTCTCGGTCAAAGGCAAAGGCGCATATTCCCGCCTGAAATTTGAATCCGGCGTGCACCGCGTCCAGCGCGTACCCGAAACTGAATCGCAGGGACGCATTCATACCTCCACAGTCACCGTCGCTGTTCTGGCAGAAGTGGAAGATGTGGAAATTGATATTCCGGAATCTGATATTCAGGTGGATGTTTACCGCTCCGCCGGCGCTGGCGGTCAGAACGTCCAGAAGAACATGACCGCGGTGCGCATCACCCACCTGCCGACAGGCATCGTGGTAGCCTGCCAGGACGAGCGCTCGCAGCTGCAAAACCGCCTGCGCGCGATGAGCGTCCTGCGCGCCCGCCTGTACGAAATTGAGCAGCAGAAGCGCCAGTCCGAGCTGGATGCAACCCGCCGGTCTCAAATCGGAACCGGTGAGCGCAGTGAAAAAATCCGCACCTACAACTACCCGCAGTCCCGCGTGACGGACCACAGGATTAACCTGTCATCGTTTAACCTGGCAGGCGTGATGAACGGCACGGAACTGGATACTTTCATTGATGAGCTGCAGGTCGCCGATGAGGCTGACCGTCTGGCGAACTATGAAACTTCCGACTGACGCCAATCTGGCGGAACTACAGCAGGCAGTTTTAAAGCAGATTTCCCCCGAGATTACGGACACCCAGGCCAGCCTCCTGGTTCTGCTCGCTCACGTGCTGCAAACGCCAAAAACCTGGGTTTTAGCCCATCCCGAAGCTCATCTGAACGCTGAACAGGCCGGCCTCTTTATCCAGCTGGCACAGCGCTTCGCGCACGGCGAGCCGCTGGCTTACCTGACAGGCTGCCAGGAATTTTTTGGCCTCAAGTTTTTCGTCTCTCCCGCCGTGCTGATACCGCGCCCTGAAACTGAACTGCTGGTGGAAGAAGCGCTTGACTGGCTGCAGGGAAAGCCCGGCTCACTTCAGGCGCTGGATGTCGGCACAGGTTCGGGCTGCATCGCGATTACCCTCGCCAAATTGGTGCCGAACCTCAATGTGACAGCTGTGGATAGTTCCGCGGAGGCTTTGACCGTCGCCTCCGCCAACGCCCGGCAGCACCAGGTTTCTGAACGCGTCACTTTCCTGCAGGCAGATTTAATTCCTGAAGCTCTGCCCCGCTTCGACTTGATTTGCGCCAACCTGCCCTACATCCCCACCGGCAAGCTCTCAGCGGTCAACAGCCGCGCCTACGAGCCCAGCGAAGCGTTGGACGGCGGAGCGGACGGCCTGCGTCTGCTGCGCCGCTTTTTCGAGCAGATCCCTCAGCATGTGTGCCCGCGCGGCCTGGTACTGGCCGAGACGGAAGCAGGCCTGGGACCGGCAACGCTTGCCCTCGCGCGGGAAAGCCTGCCGGACGCGCAAATTGACCTGTTGCAAGACCTTAACCAGCGCGACCGGTTGGTTCGGATACAATTACTGTAACGTATGGACGCAATATCTACGCGCATTATTACCACGGAGGACCCCGGCTCGCTTGACCTGGCGCTGCAGGTTTTGCGGTCCGGCCGGCTGGTTGTTTTCCCGACCGATACCCTGTACGGACTGGGCTGCGACCCCTACAACGCTGCCGCGCTGGCGTCCATTTACGCAGCCAAGAACAGACCGGCGCTAAAGGCTTTACCCGTATTGATTGGCGAGCCTGACCAACTGCACAGTCTGGTGAAACATGTGCCGCCCAAAGCCGCGCGGCTGATTGCGCGCTATTGGCCTGGGCCGCTGACGCTCGTTCTGCCCAAGAATCCGCTTCTGCCGCAGGAACTCACGCCCTACCCCGGGTTGGCCGTGCGCCTGCCGGACCAGCCCTTCGCGCGCGCGCTGCTGCGCGCGGCCGGTCCCCTGGCGGTTACCTCAGCGAACATCTCCGACCGGGAAAATCCGCAGGATGCGCAAGAAGTGCGCGCGCAGTTGGAAGGCAGAGTAGACTTAATCCTGGACGGCGGTAGACTGCGCGGCGGCACAGGTTCCACGATTATTGACTGCCTTGGCAGCCAGCCAAAGCTCCTGCGGGAAGGCCCTGTGCCATTTGAAGAAATTTTGGATTGCTGGTCAGGCGCCTGACTCGCGGCTTTTATGGATATCAGCTGACCGGAAAAACGCTGCAGGAACAATGAAGACAAAAAGAGGCTGCCTTTCAGGCAGCCTCTTTCGGGTATTAGCGGGGAAGAAAGATTATTCTTTTTTCTCGGCCGCCGCTTTACGCGCGGCCTTGCGCTTCTTGGACCCTCTCACAATCAGGAAAATGATTAACCCGATGGGCAGAAGGAAGGGCACCCAGGTAATTGCAAACCAAATCAGGCCTGTTCCAACCTTCTGGGCGGTGCGGATAAGGGCCTGCACAGCCTTCTTCGCTTCGCCGGAGGGCTTCCATGGGCCAACCTGAATGGGCTGGAGCGATGCCTCTGCGACAAATTCCACACTGATGGACGAGAGTGAGGAAGATTCCTCGAGGTACTTGATGTGGCCTTTCAGAACCTCAATCTCGCTGCGGATGTTGGTCAGCTCGCGGAAGATATCCAGCGTGTACTGCAAATCTGTGGCGCTTTCCAGCAGTTTCACCAGCTGCTGTTCGGCCGCTTCCAGATTGCGCAGGCGGGACTGCGAATCCACATAATCCGACGTGACATCCTGCCCATTGACGCTTTCAGAAAGCACGCCGCTCTTGGGGTCTGCCGCCAAATCGCGGATATTTTGCATGGCTTCGTCCAGGCGCTCGGATGGAACGCGAATGGTGATGGAGGTTTGCGCGTATTCCTTGCCGCTGCTGTCCACGGAATTCCATTGATTGGAGCTGACAACATATCCGTCCATGCCCTCCGCCATGCTCATGACAGACCGCATGGCAGCGGCCGGGTCCGCGACCGATACGCGCATGTAGGCCTGTTTGATAACCAGGCGTTCAACCGCTTCCCGTGCGGATTGCTCACCCACGCTGCCCGCGGTTTGGTTCATGTACGCGTCCTTGCTTTCCTCAACAGCAGGCGCAACCGCTGCAGGTCCCTCGGCTGCTTGCTGAGAAGAACGGCTGGCGCAGGCGCTGAGCGCGAAGATAAGGAAAACACTAAGGATAATCCAACGCTTCTTCATTTCTAGTCTCCTGTTAGTAACAAACTCTACACTAAAGACGCATGACGCGCGAAAATGTTCCAGGGTACGGCTGTCAGACGCCCTCAGCCAGGCGGTAGGCATGCCTGGAAGGGATGCCAAGCGCGAGGATGCGCTCCTGGACCGGGCGGAAGTCGTAAGAGACGCGGTGGTAACTCCAGATTTGCTCATCATCATCCCAAATGACGTAAGAAGCGCGCGGGTCGCGGTCGCGCGGCTGTCCGACCGAGCCGGGGTTGAGCAAAAACCGCTTTTCTGAACGCCACATATCGCCGGAAGATGGAAGCAGGATGCCCGGCTGACCGGAATTTCCGTCGATAAAAATCACAGGGATGTGAGAATGACCAATCAGGCAGACCTGGGAATCAAAAGCCAAAAAGTTTTCTTTAGCTGTTCTGGCGTTCATCACATATTCCCAGATGGGATTGCGCGGGCTGCCGTGGGCAAGTGTGATGCCGTCTTCAATTCGCAGCACATCAAGCAGTTCCAAAAATTCGCGCGATTCCTGGTTCAGCAGGCGTTCCTGGATTCTGATAGCTGCGCTGGCTTCGTGATTGAAAGCTTCCAGCTCAATAAACCCCATCACCGCCGCGTCGTGATTGCCGAGGATGCATACCATCTCCGGCAGGTCTTTCAGTATCTGAATGCACTCGTTGGGGTCCGGCCCATAACCAACCACATCCCCAAGGCACCAAACACGTTCAAACGAACCGGCATCCGCGATGACAGCCTTTAGCGCGTCAGCGTTGGAGTGAACGTCCGAAATGACCAGAGTGCGCATCTTGCTAAGGCATCCGGAAGGTGAAGAACCATTCGGAATCTGTGACTTCCAGGGTGGTATTGGAGCCCACCAGATTTATCCAGGTGTTGCCCGGTTTAAGCGGAAATAGATTTCCCTGCGCGTCAAAAAATTGGATGGGCTTCTCCTGGTTGGTAGCCTTCCAGGTGACTTCGTAAGCCTTGCCGTCGCGAAACACCACCGCTGGCATGCCGCCAGTGTTATCCCACACTGCGATATCGTGCAAGACGCTGCTGTATTCTGTGTAGGTGGCATAGGCCATGATGACATTTGAGAATGCCAGCTGCTGGTTGTTCAGTCGGTCCACTAAAGGAATCATCTGCTCGTAGTTATCAGCGTTCTCAATCCAGCGCAGGTATTTTCCGCTGGTCTCATCATAAACCCAGTCGCCTTTATCCAAAAAGTTGTAAAACAGGGTGGCTTTTTCCGCGTTTTTTCCGCCGGCCGGCAGTTTTGTGTCAAACAGCATGCCGGTCAGGTCGGGTTTGCTTTGGGTGACACCGCGTGCTTCCATTTGCGCGGTGATATCAGCCGAGTTGGCAAAGACCCCCACAACGGTGTAATCATCCCGGCATAAACCCGGGCAGTTTCCTTCAGTCAGAATGCGGTTCCCTAACAAGTCATAAATTCTTGGCAGCACGTTTTCCTGGTTCGCCCCGCTGAATGCCAGCACAGCCTGGTACATGCGCGCCAGTTCAGGGTCAACTAATCTGCCGGACCGGACAGGACCAATTTTTTCGCCGTCCTGTCCGTAATACAGCGCGGCAAAGCGGTTGGAGCCCTCGCCAATGTAGTATTCCCAGACGATATCCGCGTACGAAAGCCCGGCATGCGGCCGGCCCACGGCTGGGTAATTGGCAACCTTGACTATCACCGGCCGGCGGTTGAGCAAGTTGGGATTTTCGACCTGCAGGCCGGTTAATGGGTTGACATCCGCCGGGAAGTTATCCGGCCCAATTGAAGTCACCAGGGTCGGGGTCGGGGTGGGTGTGTTGGTAGCCGTGGGAGTTGGGGTTTCCGTGGGAGGAGGCAGGGTTGGCGCCATGGCGGTCAGCGTCTGTACGACGGCCGTCTCTTCCATGTCCGAAAGCTCGCGTGGGGTGTTCTGCGCGCAGCCGGTCATGAGCAGCAGAAGCGCCGCCAGCAGCATACCAAAAAAGGAAATACGCTTATTTTTCACGGGTCACCTTCTTTCGCCAGACAATTGTAACCCAGGAAGCACCTGCCTGTCGGATTTGTACGCTGATGCCAGCTAATGAGCCAGGCTGGTAAAGCCTATCCAAGCAGCTGGTCCACCCTGTTCACGCCGATGTTGAAGTATTTGGCTTGAGGGTGGTGCAAAATGACCGCCGCTGTGGATTGTTCCGGCACAAGCTGAAAAGCTGATGTGAGCTGCATTCCCAGAGCTTCTTCCGCCGGCAGGAGTCTGAACACTTTTGCGTGGTCGGAAAGTTCGGGAATAGCCGGGTAGCCCCAGGAGTAACGCAGTCCCTGATTCTCTTTCAGTCCCAGTTCCCGGCGGATATGCGCGTGCAGATAATCCGCCGCGGCTTCTGCCATCTGAACCGCCAGCCCATGGGTGAAGTATGCCTCGGAATAGGCCTGGGCAGCCTCAAGCCCGGCAAAACGCCGCGCGGCGGCCTCCCCGACGGTGACGACCTGAAAGGCAACCACATCAAAGCGCTCGGAACCCACTGGCAAAAAGTAATCCGCCAGGCAGAGTTCCTCACCGCCAACCTGACGCGGAAACTCGAAGCGCTCCAGTTCTTTTGGCTGTGCGTCCTGCAGGGTGAGCGGGTCATAAATCACCAGGGCGTCGCCGTCCGCCAGGGCGGGCCAGTAACCATAAACGCCCTGAGGTTTCAGCCAGCCTTCCTTTACCGCGCTGCGCAGCATTTCCGCGCGGCGTGCATCAAATTCAGCTTGCAGGCGTTTCCATTCCGCTCCGTGGGCGTTTTTCGCCCCCCACGAAAGTCGGTACAGTTCATTCAAATTCAGGTGCTGGGCCACAAGCTGCAGCGGCATGGATTTTACAACCCTCACGCCCCACTGCGACACCTGCGGAATTACCTCGGCAGGAGCAACGGAGCGATTGGCGCCGCGGGTGGTGGCGCGCTCGGGCCTGGTTTGCGCGGCCGCGAATTCATGCTCAGCTTTTCGCTTTAAATCTTCCAGCAAGGCCTGCCGGCGGTCAGAGTCTGTCAGGGCATCCATCACAGCCAGCCCTTCGAAAGCATCCTTGCAGTAGAACACTCCCGGCGCGTAATACTCGCCGTCCTCGCACTTAAAAATGCGCCAGCCAAAGCGCGGGTTAATCGCCGCGCCGCCAATCAGCACTGGAATGTTCAGCTTTCTGCGGTGCAATTCGTTCACAATCAAAGGCATTTGCTTGCTGGTGGAAACAAGCAGAGCGCTGAGGCCAATAGCAGTGGCCTGGTTTTCCAGCGCGGCCTGGATTATGGTTTCGGCGGGCACTTGTTTGCCCAGGTCAACGACCTCAAAGCCGTTGTTAGAGACAATGGTCTTGACCAGATTCTTGCCAATATCGTGGACGTCGCCGTAAACCGTGGCCAGCACCAGCTTGCCTTTACTTTCGCCTGATTTCTTTTCCAGGTAGTTTTCCAAATGCGCCACGGCCTTTTTCATCACTTCCGCCGACTGCAGCACAAAAGGCAAAATCAATTCTCCGGCGCCAAAACGGTCGCCAACCTCTTTCATTGCCGGTAAAAGCACTTGATTCAGGATTTCCACAGCGGTCTGGCTTTTGGGCACGTCCGGTTTTTCCGCGAGGACAGCCTCAATATCCTCTTCGACGCCCACCTTCAGGCGGCGGATAATGCGCTGCGTCAGGCGCTCGGACGGCGTCAGACCTTCGAGGGGGGAGCTTTTTTCTTTGCTCTCGGCAGCGGCTTCGGGATTCGCGTCAAAATATGCGATTAAATCGGCCAGCGCGTTTTCGTGGCGGTTGAAAATCAATGCCTCTGCCAGTTCGCGCTCATGCGGTGGAATTTCGCCGTAGGGACGAATCTGTGCCGGGTTGACAATCGCCATGTCCAGGCCGGCCTGGATAGCATGATGCAGAAACACGCTGTTCAATACTTTCCGGGACGCTGGAGAGAGCCCGAACGAGACATTGCTGACCCCCAAAGAGGTGTGCACGCCCGGCAGTGCCTGCTTTATCAACGTCAGCCCTCTCAGGGTCTCTATGGCGGACTGTCGATAAATTTCTTCGCCAGTCGCCAGGGTGAAAGTCAGGTCATCAAAGACCAGGTCCTGGGCTTTCAGGCCGCATTCCCGCACAGCCAGGTCGTAAATCCTCTTAGCGACTTCCAGCTTACGTTCGGCTGTCTTTGCCATGCCCTGCTCGTCAATGGTCAGGGCGAGCACCGCGGCGCTGTACTTTTTTGCCAGGGCGAATATGCGCCTGGGCTTTACGGTGCCGGCCTCCAGATTGGTGGAGTTTATCAAGCAGCGCCCGGGAGCGGTGCGCAGCGCGGCTTCAGCCACATCCGGTTCGGTGGTATCTATGATGAGCGGCACGGGCGTTTCAAGTGAAAGGCGTTTGACCAGTTTTTCCATCAACCGAGCTTCGTCACTGCGTTCCGTGACAGCAACGCTCACATCAAGGCCGTGCGCGCCTGTCTCCAGCTGCTCCCGCGCAATTTGCAGCATCCCGTCGTAATCCTCTGCCAGTAAAAGCTTTTTGAAAGCGCGTGAGCCCTGCGCGTTCAGGCGCTCTCCAATCAGGAAGGGCACAGGCTCCTGTTCGATGGGTACCGCCTGGACCGGCGATGCCAACAGCGCTTCCGGTTCGCGCACCGGCAGCTGCGGCACCTGAGTGGGGATTTTTTCCACCAGCTTGCGGATGTGTTCAGGACGGGTACCGCAGCATCCGCCCACCACCCGCACGCCGTATTCCCGCACGTACTCCGCCAGCTTCGCCGCGAAAGGTTCCGGCTGTTGGGGATAAACAGCCTCGCCGTTCACATTCATTGGCAGCCCCGCGTTCGGGATGCAGGAAATTGGAAGCGTGGCGTGTTCACTCAGGTACTGCACCGAAGCGCGCATGTGTTCCGGTCCCGTGGAACAATTCAGGCCAATCACATTCACGCCCATGCCTTCCAAAATTGCCAGCGCGGCCGTGATATCCGTGCCAAGCAGCATTTTGCCGTTCACATCCAGGGTCACCTGCGCCTGAATTGGCAGGATGACGCCGGCCTCTTCGAAAGCCCGATGAATGCCCTCGATTGCCGCTTTGACCTCCAGAATATCCTGCTGGGTCTCAAGCAAAAGCAGGTCCGCCCCGCCTTGAATGAGCCCAAGCGCCTGTTCGCGGAAAACATCCGCGAGCTCGTCATAGCTGATATCCGACATTTGCGGATCATTGGTGGAAATAAGTTTCCCCGAAGGACCCATGGAACCAGCCACAAAACGCGGCTTTTCAGGAGTGCTGAAGCTGTCCGCGACGCGCCTGGCAAGGCGCGCTGCCGCGATGTTCAATTCCAGCGTTCGGTCTGCCAACCCGTAATCCGCCAGAGTCAGGCGGTTGGCGCGGAAAGTATCCGTTTCTATCACGTCCGCGCCGGCTTCCAAAAAAGCGCTGTGCACTTTCGCGATTGTATCGGGGGAATTCAGCACCAGGCAGTCGTTGCACCCGACCAGATGTTTCCCGCCAAAATCTGCTTCTGTCAGGTTCATCGTTTGCAGAGTGGTGCCCATTGCACCGTCAAAAACCAGCACGCGTTCTTTCAGCGCGTCCAGGTAGGCGGTTTTTCTGGTGAATTTTGATTTATCCTGACTCATAGGGTTCCTCGTTATTACAAAAAAAGCCTCGCGGGAGAGGCGTTCAGCGGCGGTGCCAGCCTCATCTTCCAGAACAGGTTCTGCCGGAATTGGCACCCGAACCAGCGGGTTGCCGAAGCTTCACAGGGCCGGTCCCTCCGCTTCTCTGGATGAGCTAATTGCTGCAAGTTTAACATAGCTGACACAGCGCGTCAATTCGCGCGGCTACTGGTAACATTCCGCAGTACAAAATACGATATAATTCAGGGCATGGAAAACCCTCAAAGCGTCAAATCCCCCTCCTTTAAAGAATTTTTGCCTGCGTTTCTTATTCTTCTGGCAGCCGGAGGCGGCGGTCTGGCTTTGGTAATCAATCTGACCCTGCCCACGCTTGGTCCGCGCTGGCTGTTTTTCTTTTTTCTGGTGCTGTTAGGCGCGGGGGCCGCCCTGCCGGCCGCGTACTTCCTGAATCTGCGTTTTCCCACCACTCCACCGGCGGAACGCTCCGTCATCCTGCGGGAAGCCTTATGGGCCGGTATTTTTATCAGCCTGATGGCATGGTTGCGGATGGGCAGAGTGCTCACTTTTCCGCTGGGCGTGATTCTCGCTGCCGTTTTTGTGCTCATCGAAGTTCTGCTTCGCCTGTGGGACCGCAGCCGTTGGAAACCCGAAAATCCTGAATCCTGATTTATGGATGCATTTCGTCATATACCCTCGGTAGAACATCTGCTCACGCACGCGCGTACCGGGGAGCTGATTGCATCTTTTGGCAGGGAATGGACTGCAAACGCCATTCGGGAGGTGCTGGCGGAATACCGGCAGGAACTGCGCGCGGGGATGCCTCTGACCACTGACGACGAGATACTCATCACCCGAACAGCAGCGCGCCTGAACAGTCAGGCCGCTCTTTTTCCCGTCCATGTCATCAACGCGACTGGCGTGGTGCTGCATACCAATCTTGGGCGGGCGCCCTTAAGCGCGCAGGCCATGCTGGCTGTCGCATCCGCGTCAGGCGGATATTCCAACCTGGAATATGAGCTTTCATCAGGGAAGCGCGGCTCGCGCAACACACAGGCAGAAAACCTGCTCATCCGCCTGACTGGCGCGGAGGCGGCGCTGGTGGTCAATAACAACTCCGGCGCGGTGTTGCTCGCCCTCACCGCCCTTGCCCGCCGAAAAAAAGTGGCTGTCGCGCGCTCACAACTGGTAGAAATCGGCGGAGGCTTTCGCGTTCCGGATGTGCTGCGCGAATCTGGCGCCCGGCTGTTGGAAATTGGAACTACCAACCGCGTGCATCTGCGGGATTATCAGCTCGCGCTGGAACAAGGTGCGCAGGTGCTGCTGCTTACCCACCACTCCAATTTTAAGATTATCGGCTTTACCACTGAACCCACTTTGCAAGAGCTTGCCGGCCTGGCAGCTTCGGCGGGGGTGCCTGTAATCTTTGACCAGGGCAGCGGAGCTTTATTGGATACCGCCCGCTGGGGCCTGCCGCATGAAATCACCGTCCAGGAAGCATTACAGGCAGGAGCAGACCTGGTTTGTTTCTCCGGAGATAAACTTCTGGGCGGACCGCAAGCTGGAATCATCGCGGGCAAAAAGGCACTGGTGGATAAACTGCGCAGGCACGCGCTCTACCGCGCGCTGCGTCCCGATAAGCTCTGTCTTGCCGCTCTGACGGCCACCCTGCTGCACTACCTCAAAGGCGAAGCAGAAACGCTCTTGCCGGTTTACCAAATGCTCAGCCGTCCAGAAGCCGCTTTGCGCGACCAGGCTCTCAGCTGGCAGCAGCAGCTCGGCTTTGGCAGCCTAATCTCGGGCCGCTCCACAATTGGCGGCGGCAGTCTCCCCGAAGAAACTCTGCCCACCTGGCTGCTCGCGCTGGAGGTTCGCGGTCCGCAGAAACTTCTTGCCAGGTTGCGGGCCAGCAAGCCAGCCATTATCGCCCGCGTGGAAAATAATCAGGTGGTTTTTGACCCACGAACCGTCCTTCCGGATGAAGACCAGTATTTACTCGCTGGAATCAGGACAGCCCTCAGGCAAATTAAGGAACAGTAATGAAACAACACATAGACACCCTCATGCAGCAAAATCACGTGGACGCCTTGTGGATAAGCGGCGCCGGACAGCACAATTCCGCCATGGTGTACTTTACCGGTATTGCCCACCTGACGGGCGCGGATTTGTTCGTAATCCCCGGTCGGACGCCCATCCTCTGCCACGGCCCAATGGAACGGGATGAAGCCGCTAAATCCGGTTTTGACCTGCTCAGCTACGCGGAATTTGACCTAAGCGCGCTTTTAAAGGAAACAGGCGGAGACCTGCGAACGGCCTACGCCTTGCGTTACAAGCGAATTTTGGAGAGCATCGGGCTGACCAAAGGAAAAGTGTTGGTCTACGGCTCTCGGGATGTTGGTCCATATCTCGCCGTTGTGCAGGAGCTGCAAAAAATGCTGCCCGAGCTGGAACTTACTGGCGACGTGAACGAGATCATCCTCCTGGAAGCCCGCGCGACCAAAGACGAGCGGGAACTGGAGCGCATTCGCGCCATGGCGCGCGTCACAACCCGCGTGGTGGGCAATACCCTGGACATGCTCACCGCTCACAAGGTCAGAAGGGATACCCTGATTAAATCCGACGGGCAGCCGCTCACAATCGGGGACGTGAAGACGCAGATTAATTTGTGGCTCACCACTTACGGCGCTGAAAACCCCGAAGATACCATATTTGCCATTGGCAGGGATGCCGGCGTTCCGCATAGTTCCGGCACACCCACCGACCCAATCCGATTGGGGCAGACCATCGTCTATGATATTTTTCCATGTGAACAAGGCGGCGGTTATTTTTACGACTTCACCCGCACCTGGTGCCTGGGGTACGCCACCGATGAGGTGCACCAGATTTACGACCAGGTGCTGCGTACCTATAACCAGCTGGTTTCTGAGCTGAAGGTCGGGATAAACCCGGCTGGTTTACAGCAGCGCACCTGTGAGCTTTTGGAAGCTTACGGCCACGAGACCGTGCGCACCAATCCGCGGGTAAGTTCCGGCTACGTGCATTCACTTGGGCACGGCGTGGGTCTGGATGTGCACGAAAAGCCCTGGTTTAGCCGCCCGACCGACGACAGCAACAAGCTTCTGCCCGGCTCTGTTTTTACCCTCGAACCTGGGTTATACTACCCTGAGCAAGGTTACGGCATCCGCCTTGAGGATACGTACTATGTCACTGAGGATGGCCGGTTTATCCGGTTCGCAGACTTCCCAATGGATTTGGTCGTCCCGATGAGGGCAGGTTAACATGAAAGCTCCGCATCTACGCATATTAGCCGTTGAATCCAGCTGTGATGAAACCGCGGCCGCGGTTGTCGCGGACGGACGCGAAATTCTGAGTTCGGTCATCGCCAGCCAGGTAGACCTGCACGCGCAGTTCGGCGGGGTCTATCCTGAAATCGCCTCGCGCGAGCATATCAAAGCGGTATACGCCGCCGTGAATGAAGCGCTTCAGCAGGCCCATTTGGAGCTGAGCGACATTGACGGCATCGCGGTAACGCGCGGACCTGGATTAGCCGGCTCGCTGGTGGTCGGCGCGAACATGGCAAAAGCCATGGCCCTGGCAGCCGGCCGGCCGATTATTGGCGTGAACCACCTCGAGGGCCACATCTACTCTTCCTGGCTCTACCAAAGCGGCAGCACGCCCGGCCCCGAGCCCAAATTCCCGCTGATTGCCTTGCTTGTCTCAGGCGGGCACACGGAACTCATCCTGATGCGCGGGCATCTCCAGTATCAGCGTCTGGGCGGCACTGTGGACGACGCAGCCGGCGAAGCTTTTGACAAGGTTGCCCGCCTGCTGGACCTGCCCTATCCTGGCGGCCCTTCCATTCAAAAAGCCGCGCAGGAAGGCAATCCGCGCGCCTTTAACTTCCCAAAAGCCCGGCTTTCCGACCCTTTCAACTTTTCCTTCAGCGGGGTCAAGACTGCCGTCCTGCGCACTGTGGAAGATTTGCGAGCCCAGAAGAAAAGCCTGCCGGTGGCAGACCTGGCCGCCAGTTTTCAGGCCGCGGTGGTCTCCGCTTTATACGAAAAAACCATCGCCGCGGCGCAGCAATATGACGCCCGGGAAATCATCATCGCGGGCGGCGTTTCTGCCAATAAAGCCCTGCGGGAAGCCTTCCGCTCCCAGACGCATTACAAAGTGCATATCCCGCACATTTCCCTGTGCACGGACAACGCGGCAATGATTGCCGCCGCGGGATACCAACACCTGGCGCTCGGGGAACACGATGACCTGGACTTTGACGTGCTCCCCACCTGGTATCTCACGCCGGCGGCTTAAGGTATGTTCGGCCGCGGAAAATTCTGGATGTAATAAAAATGAGAACGCCGCGCGAGCAAAAAAGAGAGAGTGACAGACCCGGAGGATATTTTGAGCAGTGCGCCTGAGCCCGCTGAGGAACTCCCCGCGCAGCCCGACTCTTTGCCCGGCAGCAAAAGACAGGAAAAATCCTTGCGCGTGTGCGGTCCAAGCAGCTCGCTCTCGCTGAGGTACGGCCTGCCGTGCCCCTTCTGCCTGATTGGCCGGGTGGATTATGACAGTCAGCTCAATCTGGTTTGCGCCAATTGCGGAAAAACCCAAACAGGTACTTTTACCTGATAAGATTAAATCATCCGGTCAGTTGACTGGAGAGAACGGAGGAATAATGGAAGCAAAGGCAGTATGGCAGGGAGATATGAGTTTTTTGGGCAGCGCGGATACTGGTTTTACGCTGAAAATGGATTCCGCGGAAGTCGCGGGCGGCCACGATGACGGCTTCAGACCCACCGAACTGTTAGCCATTGGCACGGCAGGATGCACAGCCATGGATGTGATTTCCATCCTCAAAAAGAAACGCGCCGAGGTAATCGCTTTTGAGGTGCGCGCTCACGTGGACAAGGCGGAGACTTACCCAAAAGTCTTTACCCGCATGCACCTTACCTATGTTGTCACCGGGCATGGAATTAAGCCGGAGGATGTGGAACGCGCGGTACAGCTCTCCGAAGAAAAGTACTGCCCCTGCATCGCCATGTTCCGTCAGGTCTTGGAACTGACGCGGGAGATTCAAATCATCGAAGCGTAAGGAAAGCTGACGGAAAACAATTGTAACCCAGAGCCCCGCTTGAACGTGGGGCTCTTTCCGACTTAACCCCCAACCTGCTAAGAGCCAGCGTTGCCGGCCGAGCCGATTGTTGTGGAAAAACAAAATGCTCCTCTGCTTTCCTCTCCGCGCGATACAGCCACAATGCTCCCAGCGTTTTTTCTGGTAGAATGTGTCAGGGTGTGAGGTCCTGTTGAAAAAATCCGCAGTCATATTCATAATGCTTGCCGCGGCGCTGGCCTTGAGCGCCTGCGCGAACAAACAGGCCGGGACGCCTGTCGGCACCCTGCCGGCTCCTCAGGTGCAGGTCTCAAACGCGACGCTGGCAGCACCCGAGGCAAACCCGACAGCCAAAGAAACACCCCTCGCGGCTGAACAGCCCAGCCCGACCCCCGAGGTAAACCAGGCTGTGGATATCCCTCAGCCCGAAAACCGCACGCACTACCAGCTGAACACTATCCTCAACTACTACACGCAATATGCTGTTGTGGATGAGACCATCACCTACACGAACCGCAGCAGCCAAACTTTCACGGAATTGGCTGTCGTAGTTCCTCCCAAGTATTACCCGGGCAGCTTTTCACTGCGCAGCCTTACAGACGGCAGCGGCAGTCCGATTGGCTCCTGGCAGGAAGACGGCGTGCGCTTTACCATCCCCCTCAAGACGCCGCTTGCCCCCGGGGAAACAACCAGCCTCAAGTTTAGCTATCGACTGGACCTGCCCAACCATGAAGGCACATACGGCGTTTCCGGCAGACAGACCAACCTGACCAACTGGTACCCGTATATCCCGCCGTACGATGAAGAGAAAGGCTGGATAATCCACCCCCAGCAGCTGGAAAACAACATGCTGGTAGGGGAATATGTGGTCGCGGAGATGGCCGATTTTGACGTCAGCCTTCAGCTCACCGACAGGCAGGAGCTGATTGAAGTCGCCGCCAGCGCACCCGCGGAAGAGAGAAACGGCACCAGATATTACCATCTGGAACTGGCGCGGGGGTTTTCGTTCTCGGTAAGCGATAGTTACTTTGAACACGAAATCATTCAGGACGGCGTGCGCATCCATTCATATGTGTTCATGGAAGCCCAGGAGGCTGGAAAGGCTGTGACCGAAATCGCGGCGCAGGCTCTAAAGCTTTTTGGACAGCTTTACTACCCCTACCCGCGCGAGATGATTTCGATTGTCGCTGCTGATTTCCTGCACAACATGGAAATGGACGGGATGGTCATGATCAGCTATGGGGTCTTTGATTTTTTCAACAAGACGCCCAAGACCAACCTCACCATCCTGACCCCGCACGAAATTTCGCACCAGTGGTTCTTCAGCATGGTCGGAAACGACCAGGCGCGGGAACCCTGGCTGGACGAAGCCCTGGCGACTTACCACGAGGTGCTCTATTATCAGCGATATCACCCGGACCTGGTGCAGTGGTGGTGGAACAACCGCGTGGATGGGTTTGAGCCCAAAGGCTATGTCAATTCTGACATTTACCTCGCAGGCGGTTACCCTGCCTACCGCGACGCGGTTTACCTGCGCGGAGCGCAATTCCTGCAGGAACTGCGGGACAGCGTTGGCGACGAGGCTTTTTTTGCCGCTCTGAAGGATTATGCTCTCAGCAACACCTATAAAATTGCCAGCGGCGGCGACTTTTTCGCCGCGTTCGCCCGGCACAGCCAGGTGGACCTGACCCCCCTGCTGGCAAAGTATTTCAAGAACTAAACGCATTGCCGGCATTGAGGAATACGCGAACAAGGTGACAAAAAAAACAGCCCGGCCGCTCACTGCTTTCCGAAAGTGATTTGTATAGATCACATCCGGGAACCTTTGCCCTGTCGTATTCCATCAATATAAACCGGCATTCCGGCAGCGAGAAAGACGAAATGACGCAGTACCTTCCGATTAAACAGTCAGCTTGACAGGCGCAGCGAAGCTGGTTATTATGCCTGTTCGGAGATCCAATGGAAGATTACAACACGAATTCCCAAGCGGAGCCGTCCGCGGAGAGTAAACCCGACTCAGCGGCCCTCCAGCCTGAAACAAACCTGATAGAAGACCGCCGGCCTGAAAAAAGCTGGTACAAGCAGCCGGGCAGCATTGCCGCGCTGCTGATGATTCTGGCAGCGATGGTTCTCCTGACTGCCTGGCTGACCGGAAAACCTGGAGAAGAGACAGCTGCCCCCATGCCAGGCGCCGCCGCGCTGAACGCACCCTTACTGACCTTTGAGACCGACATCCCGACGCCCACAGCAACACTTCAGCCCACCGCGCAGCCCACAGCGCAACAGGCCCGCACGGAAGTGATAACTTATGTCATCCAGGAGGGAGACTCGATTTTTTCCATCGCTTCCAAATTCAATCTCGCGCCCGAAACAATCTTATGGTCCAACCGCTATGAATTAGGTGACGACCCTTCGGTTTATACCCCCGGCGTATCCATCTATATTCTGCCGGTGGACGGGGTTTACCATATCTGGCAGCAAGGCGAAGGCCTGAATGGGGTTTCTGAATTTTACGGGGTCACTCCGGATGTCATTATCGACTATCCAGGCAACAAACTGGACCGGGCGACGCTTGGCAATCTTTCGCTCCCCAACATCGCTCCGGGTACACGGCTGGTAGTCCCTGGAGGAACCCGCCCCGAAACCGTCTCCGCTGACAGCCTGCTCACCTACGCGGCACTCACGCAAATTGAGAAAATTCCCGTCGGAGACCCAAGCACTTACCCCGCTCCGCGCAAAGAAATCATCGCTTATGTGGTGCAGCCGCAGGACACGCTTTTCACTATCGCGGATAAGTTTGGCCTGACGCCCGAGACGGTCTTGTGGGCAAACCGCTACCTGCTTGGGGATACTCCGGATGGAATCATTCCAGGTCAAAAGCTTTTTATTCTGCCGGATAACGGTGTTTATCATGGTTGGAGCTACAAAGAGAACCTTGACAAGGTCGCTTCTTTTTACAACGTCAGCCGCGACGTGATTTTGGACGAACCCTTAAATCAGCTGGACCGCAACAAATTTCCAGACCTGAGTCACCCGAACATCAAAGCCGGCACGCTGCTCTACGTCCCGGGTGGGACCCGCCCGCCGGTGACCTGGGTTACTCCGGTAGGACCAGGCGAGGACGGCATTGGCGAGCACCCCAACGTTTCCTATCTGGGCGCGTATGCCTGCAACAGCACTGCCTGGGCGGTTGGCACCGGAAGCTGGCAGTTCCCGACCTCAGAGCACTGGATTTCGGGCTATGAATACACACCGCCTACACACAACGGGTTGGATTATGCCGGCCGGATGGGATACGAAATCTACGCCGCTGATTCTGGCGTCATCATTTACTCCGGCTGGTCAACCCGCGGTTATGGCAACACCATCGTCATTGACCACGGCAACGGTTATCTCTCGCTTTACGCCCATCTGATGGACGGAGGCATGGTGCAGGGCTGCGGCGTGGAGGTTTCCGCCGGCCAGCTCATTGGCTACATGGGTTCCACCGGCAAAAGCACCGGCCCGCACCTGCATTTTGAAATCCGGTATAACGGTTCGCCCGTCAACCCGCACGACCTGGGTTTGTAACAGAAACGTTCTGGAAAGCAGACAGGCTGTCAGCAAGACAGCCTGTTTTTATTTCATAGATTGGGGCAGCGGGTTATTTCCGGGTAATCATGCTGCTGGAAGGGGAGTCGACACTGGCTGTGACGACCTCATCCCCGCGAACCAGCTGCCCCAGGTAAGCGCGGCTGCCTTCCACAGGCGTCCAACCATCCATATTGAAAGGCAGAAAACCTGTTGCGGAAATCCATTCCCCATTGTACTTGCGCGCGATATGCAGATGCGTGCCAGTCGCCTGCCCGCCTTCACAGGACGGATGACCGATGGGGTCGCCCTGTTTTACATGAGTTCCCAGCGCCACGCGGCCTTCCTGGGCAATATGCAAGTAGAAAATGTTCCAGCCGGTGCGTTCATCTCCATCGCCGTCCAGGTCCAGTACCGCGGTACCGGGACCAGTCCGGACTATCACGCCATCCGCAACAGCGACAGCCACTTCGTTAGTTCCCACGCAGCCCTTAGAGCCGACCGGCGGGGCCAGGTCAATCGCGGCATACGGCTTCAGATTTCCCCAACCGGTGTGCGGTCCGCCGGTATAAGACCACGTGGTGCCCATGCGGAAGGGTAAAATAAACTGCGGCTGGGTCAGGCTGCCGGGCAGCACGGTGGTATTGCCCTGCCAGGGGTCTCCAAACATTTCCCGGTAGGTTTTCGCGAAGCCGTCCGGTCCTATGGCGCGTTTGTACTCCTCGCCGTCCAGAAACAACGAAAAGAAGTACTGCAGCGCCACTGTGCCGGCATTTTGCCAGGGGTCAATGTTTTCAATCTCACCATTCAGGTGCGTGATAGATGTCAGCTCACCCTGTCTGTAACGGTAGTAACCGTCGTTCAACAAGTCAGCGCTGTGAGAAAGCTGCAGGTAGACCCCGGTGTAGACATCTTCGGGCATAATCAGCGTCAATTCGGCGGAACGGTCCCGCGTGGGGTTGCTAAGAGCCTGCGCCCGGTATTCCAGCAGGGCCAGCAGCAGCCTCGGATTGATGCTGTAATTCTCTCCCAACCATTGGAGCAAGTCCGCCGCGTCTTTATACTCCGCCTGAATGTAGGAGCCGTACTGCTTGTACCAGCCCGGGCTGGATTCCACGAATGCCCGCAAGTCAAAACCAATCAGGTCGGGACCATACACAAAAGCGGAGTCAGGAATAATCTGGTACGCTGTTCCCCATAACGGCTTGTAATAGATTGGCATTTTCATCGGGAAACCGGGCGGCAGTGTGGCTGTGGATTCCGGTATTTCAGGGTTTGCCCACAGAATTTCCTGAACGGTCGCGCCAAAACGAACGGACAATAAATGCAGGGTGTCCCCGCTTTGAGCGATATAATCCACCAGGGTTCCGGGCGCGTAAACCGGGCGGGCGGGGAAAGGCGTAGAGGTAGGCAGTTCCGCCTCCTCCGTTTGCTGCGCGGCTGTAACAATGTATGTGGGTCGGGCTGTCGTGCAAGCGCTGGTGAAAAGGACAAGCGCGAGCAGGAACCCTATCCACTTGTGTTTAATTCGGAAGTTAGAATCCATCATGACAAACCTGGTGGTTAACGCCCCAAATATACCACAAACCGAATGGTTTATTCCCAGCGGCTGATATGCGAGGGGGTAGCACTGTATCTGTTGGAGCGGATGACTTCCCCGCCGCTGATGAGCCAGCCCTGGTAAGGTACCGACGCGGCTTTGGCAATCCACCCGCTGAGGTTGAATGCCAGGGGCCCGTCCGCTGGTATCCACTCACCGTTGTATTTGCGGGCAATGTGCAGGTGGGTTCCGGTTGAAATGCCCCCCTCGCAAGAGGGATGTCCCATCCGCCCGCCTTTTTCCACCCATTCACCAACCTTAATCCGATGGGTCGTCCCCACATGCAGGTAAACGATGTTCCAACCGGTTTCCTCTTTGCCGTCCCCGTCCAGGTCAATCACCACGGTACCGTTATCGGAACGCACCACCAGCCCGGCAGAGGAGGCGGTAATCCAGGTGCTGTTCGGAAGGCAGCCGGGCGCGTCTGCCGGCGGGGCAAAATCGAGGGCCGCGCGCACCTCAACCGCACCCCAGGCCGCGTGCGGACCGCTGGTGTAGGACCAGACAATACCGCTCTCAAACGGCAAATCCAGCGGAGGTTGTTCCATCCCCGGCGTAAATAAGGAAGGATATTCCTGCGCTATCAGCCAGGGATTGCCAAACATCGATTCGTAGGTGGCGAGCAAACTGCGGTCGGAATACAGGGCCTGGTTCCAGGCATCCTGGTTGCGCGTCTGCGCAAAGTAGTACATCCAGGCAACTGTGGCGCAGTTTAGTTCCGGCGCCAGGCGCAAGGTGCTGCCGTCAGGGAAGGTGAGCGCCAGCAAAGTGCCTTCCCGCCAGCCGTAATAACCGGTGCCGAGTTTGCCGGCAGCCAAAACCAGCTGCTTGTAAAGTCCGGTCTGTCCGGATTCCTTCAGGCCCAGCGGGTAATAAAGCTGGTCCTGTGTGGCAGGGCTGCCGTAAACCCAACCGCTTTCATATTCCAAAAGCGCCAGCAAAAGACGCGGATGGATGGAATAATCGCGCGCGACCCGCTGAATGATTTGCGTGCCGTTCATGATGCCGTTGGCATAGACGCTTTCCTGGTAATTGGCAAGTTTTCCGCCCGCCTGGGAAATGAAAGCCTCCAGGTCAAAGTCCAGCGCGCTGGGAGAATTCACCACTTCGGCGTCTGGAAAGAGCTTGAGGCTGGAACTGACATTTTCCAGCACTGAAGGAATCAGAAGCAGCTGGCCTTCGGAAATAAAACCGCTGTCGGATAACGGTCCGGTACTGCTGATATCGCTGACAGAGACTCCAAAGCGCAGCGCGAGCACGTCCAGGCTGTCGCCGCTCTGTCCGTAATAAAGAATGGGCGCGTTCTGGCTGGCCGCGACGGCCGGAGCTTGATTGGCCAGCACCGCCGGTTCCGGCGTGATATCGACGGATTCTTCCGGCAGAGGCGCTTCGGTAATCTCAGGCAGCTGCGCCAGAACAATGGGTGGGGCCGCGGTCTCATCCGCGGCTTTATTCGCAGCCACCTTTTCCGGGGCTTTAAAGGGCAGTACCAAAACCGCGCCAACGCAAACAGCCAGCACAAGCACGCCAAGGAATAAACGCTGCGTCTTCCGCCTGCGCCGGGCAGCCATGCGCCGCTGCCTTTCCGCGCGCGAGCAGTTAACGTCCGATGGCGTTGAAATCGGCACGGCCATTGAAAGCTTCAACGGTTTGTCCATTTTTTACCAGATACCCATCATATTCAATCCCAGCGCTTTCGCTGGTCCAACCACTGAGCACAAACGGAACCTCTCCGTCCGCGGAAATCCAAACGCCGTTGTAACGCCTGGCCAGGTGCAAATGCGTACCGGTTGAGAAACCGCCTTCACAGGAGGGGTAGCCAATCAGGTCACCCTGACGCAGATAAGTCCCCGCAGCAGCTCTGCCTTCAGAGGCGATGTGAAGGTACAGGAGCGACCAGCCTGTCTGTTCTCTACCGTCGCCGTCCAGATCTTGAACCACCACGCCATTTCCAGAGCGCACTACCATGCCGTCGGCAGCAGCCACTACGGGGGTCTTGCTTTCGTAACATCCAAATTCCTCGCCGGGCGGGGCGAAATCGATACCCGCGTAGGCAGAGCCTGTTCCCCAGCCGACGTGGGGCCCGCCGGTAAAGTACCAGGTATCGCCGGCCGCGAAGGGCAGCATGAGCTCAGGCTGCGTAATATTTTCCGGAACCAGGGGTTCGATGGAAAAGGCGAAAGGAAAGCCAAAAAGTCGTTCATAAACCGCGTAAAATCCTGCCGGAGAAACCGCCGTTTTCCAATCCGCTTTATCCAAAAGAAGGCTCATCAGATATTGAATGCCGGCCGTGGCGCCGTTGATAGTGGCATCCGCGCGCATCACGGTGCCGTCGGAAAGCGTCCACACCGCAACGGCGGAATTTTCCCAGAGCGTGTATCCGCGCGTCATTTCATTGGCCGCCCAGCTGAGCTGTTTATAAAGTCCCTTGCGGTTGGCGTCCTTAAGCCCCAGCGGATAATCTTCTGATACAGCGGTTTTGCCCTGCGAGCTGACCCACCCGCTGCGGTATTCCAGCACTGCCAGCAGCAGCCGCGGGTTGATGGAAAATTCCTCAGCCACGCGCTGCACAATCTCAGCACCGCTTAGAGCCGTACCATCCTCCAGGGTCTCAGAGTAAGTGCTCAGCCTGCCCCCGAACTGCGCGGATACCGCGAGCGTGTCGAAACCGAGCGCGGAAGGGCTGTAAAACAATTCCGAGTCGGGGATGATTTTAAAGTTGGTTGCCAGCTCGTTCGCGCTGGCTGGCGGAATAATCAGCTTCTGACCTGGTTCAATCAGATTGGGGTCTTTAATATCCGGGTTGGATGCCAGGATTTGTCCGATAGAAACCTGATGCCGCAGCGCTATCCGGGCCAGGGAATCACCGGAGACCACGATGTATTCGTCAGTTTGCGCACGCAGCGTGGGCAAAATCGCCGGGGAATTTGGCGTGGGCGTCGGACCGCCAGGGGCTGGTGTGATGGTAATCCGGGGAAGCTCGGGAGAGGCGCTCTTTGCCAGGGTGTTTACCGGAGTCGGAGTCGCGTTGATGCGCGCCCCCTGGGGCACCTGCCACGGGTCATAGTTGGCGATGGGACGGTAACAGCCCCCCAGCAGAGCCAATGCCAGGGAAGCGCAAATAATCACGAAAAGCGCGCGTCTGGTAGAACTGAGGTGCTGGAAAAGAGGTTTCGGTCTCATTAGAAAACAAGATGCAATAATTATGCCAAACGGCGGCAGGCCAGCCCGCGTGCGGCTCCAGAGGCAGTTTTATCGAGAGAAAACGAAGCAGCCTATCAAAAAAATGGAAAAATTCTGAGGCCAAATGCTAATTTGCATTTGACAAAATGGCAGGATTGGATAAAATATTACTCTCATGCCGAAGTGGCGGAACTGGCAGACGCGCTACGTTCAGGGCGTAGTGAGCAAAGCGCTCGTGAGAGTTCAAATCTCTCCTTCGGCACAAACGCAACCTAACCGGTTGCGTTTTTTATTGTCAGAGAAGCAGCCCCGCGGCCCGCTAAGACGGTGGTACAATAGTTGCAACGGATTCAAGCAAATGAAAAGCATTTTGGAAAAAATAAAGCAAATCAAGTGGGCTGACCGGCGCGTTTTCTTAGTTATCGCCATTGTGATTCTGGTTTTCCTGATGATGGATTTTAATAACCGCATGGTGCGCTCTCTCAAACTGGAAAAACAGGAACAACAGCTCATATCCCGCGTCGCGGCCCTGGAACAGACCAAGCAGCAGCTTCTGGCGGATATCGCTTATGCCAATTCCGACCGGGCTGTGGAAGAATGGGCGCGCGAAGAAGCAAAGTTGATTAATGAAGGGGATATTCCCATTGTCGTTCGGCCGCAAACCGGCGCGGCTGCCGCCGCAACCCCCGCTCCGCCGGCAGAGACGGAAGCGCTCTCCCATCTGGAAATCTGGAAACAGCTTTTCTGGGGGGATTAAACTGTTCCGCTAAAGAAAGTTAACTCCGCTGCAGCGCGGAGTTTTTTTGTTGTCTCTGGCTGCCGAACAGACGGTTTTCTTTTACTTATCCTGGCGGTACGGCAAAAGCTCAACCCGGCGCATTTTTACCTGGAGAAAACCTTATTCCAGTGCTTACATCCAGCCGCATTCATAAGCCAGAGAGCAAAACGCATTTTTGCAGAAGCGAAACTAATATCTCAGTGCTTCTCAGGTATAATTTAAAGGTTATGAACCTGGAAGAATTAACTCAAAAAATGCACGCCCTGGTGGAATCCAAGGGCTGGTACGCCTCAGACTCGGTTAAGCAGCAGACCCCGCGCAATCTGGCCATTTCGCTGGTACTGGAAGCCGCTGAAGTGCTCGAGCTGTTTCAATGGCAGGCAAACTGCCAGGACCAGAAAGCTCTGGCCGGCGAACTGGCGGATACCATGCTGTACCTGCTGCAGCTTGCCAGCGTGTCCGGAATCGACCTGGAGCAGTCGGTTTTGGACAAAATCGCCCAGAACCAAACCCGCCTCTGGCCGGAACACCAGCAAAAGGAGCCGGCAGAATGATTGTCGCTGTTTACGGCAGCGCCAGACCCGTCGAAGGGGACGCGCTTTATGAAGAAGCCCGCCGTTTGGGCGCGCTGCTGGCCCGGCGCGGGCACACAGTGATGACCGGTGGATACTGCGGAATGATGGAAGCAGTCACCCGCGGCGCGGCGGAAGCCGGCGGAAAGACCATTGGCGTTACCTGCGCGGAAATTGAGCGCCACCGCCCGGGTGGAGCCAACCCCTGGGTGCAGGTTGATATTCACACCGAGACCCTGAATCAACGCCTGGAAGTACTCACGCGCCAGCCGGACGCGATGATCGCGCTGCCCGGCGGCATTGGCACGATGGCTGAAATCAGCCTCGCGTTAAACTTATCTGTCATCTCCCAGGAAGAGCCCAAACCAATCATCCTGATTGGCCGCTCCTGGCGGGAAACCTTCGAGACTTTTTATGCCCAAAACAACGGCTTCACTTCGCCGGAGGACTTTTCGCGTATTCGCTTTTGCCTTACCCCCGATGAAGCCGCTGAGCTTTTAGACCAATAATCGCAACAGGAAGCAAGCAATGGAAAAGAAACTACCCACCAGACAAGAAAATTTCTCCGAATGGTACAACCAGCTGGTACTTCGCGCCGAACTGGCCGATTACGCGCCGGTGCGCGGCTGCATGGTTGTGCGGCCGTACGGCTGGGCGCTTTGGGAAAACATCCAAAAAGCGCTGGACGAACGGTTTAAGGCGACCGGACACGTCAACGCAGCTTTCCCCATGCTCATCCCGCAGTCATTTATGACCAAGGAGAAAGAGCACGTGGAAGGTTTCTCGCCGGAACTGGCGGTAGTCACGCACGGCGGCGGCGAAAAGCTGGAGGAACCTCTGGTGGTGCGCCCGACCTCCGAGACCATCATTGGCACGATGTATGCCAAGTGGATTCAATCTTACCGGGACCTGCCGGTTCTCATTAACCAATGGGCCAATGTAGTGCGCTGGGAAATGCGCACCAAGCTCTTCCTGCGCACGCTGGAATTCTATTGGCAGGAAGGACACACCGCCCACGCGACAGAGCAGGAAGCGGTGGAAGAGACAGAACGCATGCTGCAGGTTTACGCGGATTTCGCGCGTACCGAGGCCGCAGTACCGGTCATCCCCGGCCGCAAGAGTGAATCGGAAAAATTCGCGGGAGCGGTGAACACGTATTCCATTGAAGCTATGATGGGCGATACCAAAGCGCTGCAAGCCGGCACCTCGCACTTCCTGGGCCAGAATTTTGCCAAAGCGTTTGATATTAAATTCCTGGATGAAAACAACCAGCTCCAGTACTGCTGGACGACTTCCTGGGGCGTGTCCACGCGCTTCATCGGCGCCATTATCATGACCCATGGAGACGACCAGGGCTTAGTGCTGCCGCCCCGCCTGGCGCCCATTCAGGTTGTCATCGTGCCGATTTACCGCAAAGACGAAGAAAAGGGCATGGTCATGGAAGCGGTCGCTCGCGTGCAGGCGCAGCTAAAAGCCCTGCGCGTCCGGGTGGACGACCGCGAAGGCCTTACCCCTGGTTTCAAGTTCAATGATTGGGAATTGAAAGGCGTTCCACTGCGCATTGAGGTCGGCCCCAAGGATGTGCAGAATCAAACCGTCGCGCTCAGCAGGCGGGATATCCCCGGCAGAGAGGGCAAATCCTTCTTACCAATGGCAGACCTCGAAAACTCTGTGCCGGCTCTGCTGCAGGCCATCCAGGACAATATGCTTGCCAAAGCCACCGCCTTCCGGGACAGCCACATTTATGAGGTCTCGGACTACGAGACATTCAAGCAGGTTGTCGCCGAGCAGGGCTGGGCCCTGGCCTGGTGGAGCGATGACCGCGAAAATGAAGCCCGCATCAAGGAAGAAACCAAAGCCACCCTGCGCGTCTACGCCAGCGACCCGAACCCGGGCGAAGGCGTGTGCTTCTTCAGCGGTAGAAAAACAAACAAGAAAGCATATTTTGCGCGTTCTTATTAAGCCAACGGCATGACAGCGATTGATTTGACCAGACTCCAGAAGCAAATCGGGGAGCTGGTCTCCGTTTTCCCTGAACCGGCTGCCTTTATCAAGGCACTTCATGAGCTGCTTGGGTTTTACGAACGCCGCGCCTTCCGCCCCAGCAGCGAGTTGGTGCCAAAGACCTTCATGCGGTCGTACAAGCTGCCCGCCCAGGTGTTGCCGCTGATTGAGATCGGACTTAAACAGACTGTCAGCCATTATCCGGCGCAGGCGCTTTCACTTGCCCGCGCCCTATGGCAGGACCTTTACTACGAATCCCGCGTTCTTGCTGCGGGAATCCTGGGTCAGATGCCCCCTGAATTTGGCGCGGATGTGCTCGGACTCATCGAGGAATGGGTCTCTGTTCCGATGGACCGCGCCGTCTTGGAATCCCTGCTACAAAAAGCCAGCCGCTCTCCGCGCGCGGGCGGTGAATGGGACAGCTTTATGGAGAAGCTGCTCTCCAGTCCTTCCGCGCGCCTGCAGGCTGTCGGTCTGCTGGCCCTGGCGCAGGACCTCGAGCAGCGCCCCTTAAGCAAGTTTTCCGGTATCTTCAAAATAGTTCGTCCCTTTCTCCAGGCAGCGGATGACCAGCTGGAAAACAACCTGAGCCTGGTTGTCAGAAATATGGCCAGGCGCACCCCCAACGAGACCGCCTACCTGCTGAAACAGGTCCTATCTGACACAGCCGGCAGCGAAATCGAACGTCGAATTCGGGATTATCTGCCTTACTTCCCACCCGAAACAGCCGCCGGACTGCTTGAGGCTGTCAAGACTCACGCAAAGATTCACAAACAGTAAGTATTTATCGCCTGTACACATGATTATTGGGGATGCCAGGATTCAGACAGCCTCTGATGCCCGGTAAAACAGTCCATCAATCAGTAACCGCGCCGCGATGAACCGCGAAGGGAAATTACCGGAGCGGCAAAAGATCCCGCAGGCTGTTTTTCCGGTCTCCATCAGCCCTCTTATCAGCATTTATTCGCCCGCTTTTGGTTCATCTACACTTTTCGGCGCTGCCTGCTCATACGCAGCCTGCAGCCCGGCCCCCATCCTTGTATTTGCGATGGCAAGCTTGTTAGCGTTTGGGTTAAGGCACACCCGCCAGCCTTGCCTTCAAACCAGGCGGCATCAGCAGAACAGCCGCAAAAAGACAGCCCGGGCAAGCCGGGCTGTCTTTTATTCAGGTAAGTTTCTATTTAGAAGAGATGAAAAACCGCGATAATCGGCGCGAAAAGCGAAGATACCAGCGACATCACGGTGATGAGCGTGTTGAGGGAAGGGCCCGCGGTATCTTTGAAGGGGTCGCCCACCGTATCCCCTACCACCGCGGCTTTGTGCGCTTCCGAGCCGGGGCCGCCAAATTTTCCAGTCTCGATATATTTCTTGGCGTTATCCCACAGCCCGCCCGCATTTGCCATCAACAAGGCAAAGATGACACCGGTGAAAATCGCGCCGCCCAGGAAACCTCCCAGGGCGTTTGGTCCCAACACAAATCCGACAATGAGCGGCAGCCCGACGGCCAGGAAAGCAGGCAGCAGCAGTGATGACAGCGCGCCGTGCGCGGCCAGACCGACACAGCGGTCGTAATCCGGGTCTTCCGTCCCCGCCAGAATGCCCGGCTTTTCGTGAAACTGCCGGCGAATTTCTTCAATCATGTCAAAAGCGTTGTGCGTGACGGACAGCATCAGCAGCGCGGAGAACAGAGGCGGCGTCAGCGCGCCAAGCAGCACGCCGGCTATGACAATGGGCTCCCGCAGGCTGATGTTGATATCCAGGCCGTTGGCCTTTACCACCTCCGCGTAAGCGGCAAAAAGCGCCAGAACAGTTAGAGCCGCCGCGCTGATGGAGAAACCTTTGGTAATGGCTTTGGCCGTGTTGCCAGCCGAGTCAAGCACATCCGCGCGTTCAATGACTTCCTGACCCATGCCTGCCATTTCCGCGATGCCGCGTGCGTTGTCCACAATCGGCCCATAAGCATCCGCCGAGACAATCATGCCGCTGATGGAAAGCATGCCGACTGCCGCCACACCGATGCCGTAAATGCCCGGCAGTCCGTTCCCAACTGCGACGTAGTAAGAAATCAGCGTCGCCACAACGACACCGAGAATGGAGGGAACAATGGAAATCAAACCATAGCTAAAACCGGTGATGATTGTCACCGCGGATCCGGACGTGGAGACGCGCGAGGTTTCCTGCACCGGCTTGTATTGGTCATTCGTGAAGAAATCGGAAGTGAAGCCGATAATCACGCCGGTGACGATGCCAATTGCCGCTGACCAGAAAATTCCGGTTTCAATGACGTTCAGCAGGCTTAAGACTAACAGAGCCGCCACGAAAATGACGCAGGTAATAATTGTCCCGCGGTTCAGGGAAGTGCCAGGTTTGCCGCCCTCTTTCACTTTCACGAACTGAATGCCCAGCAGAGAAGCGAAGGTGCCAAGTGTGCAAAGAATCAGCGGAATAACAGTGTACTTGTACTGCATTCCGGCGCCAAAGCTGGCGCCCAGCAGCATCACCGCGACGGCGCTGGCCACATAGCTGTCGAAAATATCCGCGCCCATACCTGCCACGTCGCCCACGTTATCGCCCACGTTGTCGGCGACAACCGCCGGGTTGCGGGGGTCATCTTCGGGAATACCAATTTCGACTTTTCCGACCAGGTCAGCGGCGATATCCGCGGTTTTGGTGTAAATTCCGCCGCCTGCCTTGGCGAGCAAGGCCAGCGTGCTTGCGCCAAAGCTGAAACCGAGAACCGAGTGCGCGTCGCCAGTGAGAAGGAAAATCACGCTCATTCCAATCACAGCCAGGCCGACCATTGCCAGACCAAGCACGGCGCCGGCATAGAAAGAGAGCCTGAAAGCCCGCTGAAGGCTTTTTTGCGCGGCGGTTGCCGTGCGAACGTTCGCTTCTACTGCCACGCGCATTCCCATATAGCCTGCCGCTGCTGAACACAGCGCACCAATCACGAAGCAGGCGGCCATTACCGCGCCGCTGCCGGGCTCAATGATGATTCCAGTTGTTCCAATTGTTTCAAAATTGAAACTGAAAATCAACGCGATGACGATGCCAAGAATCAGCGCCAGGGAGGCAAGCGCGGTATAAAGGCGCTTCAGGTAAGTATTCGCGCCGCCGCGAATCCAGGAGGCAACTTTCTGCGCCCGTTCAGAACCCGGCTCCTGCCGCATGACCCAAAAATAGAGATAAATCGCGACAGCGATGGAAAGTACCCCGCCCGCGATACCAACATACAACCAAGTTTGATAATCCATTATTTGCTCCTCGTTCAAAGCCCACAAAGGCCGAATTTACATGCTGGCTGACCGGAACCACCGATAGTTTTCAGACCGCAGAGTCTCTGCTGACGGCATGGGATAGTAGCGCAGTTTCTCGGAATTACCCACAAAAAAGCCGTTCTTAATTGTACGGTAAGGAATAACCGGCGAATGCGTGCGGTCTACCATCTTGGTGGAGACAAACTTCGTCTTCACATCCGAAAGGCACTGGCGCAGGTGGTCGGGATTGCTGTAGGGAAGGTTGTTCAGCATCCCCATTTCGGGGTCATTGGCAAGTTCGCCCAACTGCAGTTCGGCAAAAGCGATGGCCGGGACGGAAATTAACGAGGTTGGGTTTTTTACAATAAGGTCAAAGAAGCTGAGCGGGTCCAGACGGCTGACCACCAGCGGCGTGACAGGCACGATTTCCTGGTAAAGATGCAGTCCGCTTTCATTTTCGGGTAAAGTTTTGGAGGCTTTCAGCGCGAGCGTTCGACCGTCCTGAGTGGTGAGATGCAAATCCAGCAGGGCGTCGGGGTCGATATGTTCCAGCACGCGGTAGACCGAGACATAGATGGATGACTTGGGACGGCCGTCCTCATGTGGGACGCAGCGCTTGAGCGCTTCGTCAATGTGGAAATATTCGTGCCGGTAGCCCGGGTCTACCTCAAAAAACATTGCCTGGCCGCGGGATTTTTTGGAAGAACCGACCGCGTAGTAGGTGCCAAATTCTTCCGGGTTAAGCATCGAGACAATCAAGGCTTCTGGAAGTAAAGACAGATAAAAATGCGATTCCATGCTGCTCCAATCCAATTAATATTATTAATATTAAGCGCCCATATCAGGCCAATATAATTGTATACCCAAACATCCGCTTAGCGTGCCGTTTCGCGCATATTTGGCACAAACAAAAAGCCCGCCAACAGGCGGGCAGGTGTGTTTCTGGAAAGGCGTCAGTGGTTGAGCAGATAGGTGATGACTGCTTCTTTTTCTTCCGGAGTGAAGGTTACCCCGTGATGGTCGCTCAGGAGCTGCTCCCATTCCGCCCGTGTTTTATCGAACTGCAGGACCCAATCCAAAGCGTGGTGACCGCCCAATTTTTCTACAAGCAGCGCTTCCACTTCAGCGTCGCTCATCACGGCTAAAGTCCCGGCGGGATATGCCGAGCTGGCTGATTGGACGGCTCCAGCTGGATATGCATTCGCGGGCTGATTCTCGACTGCCGGGGCTTCGGTGCTCTCAGCCACTGACAAAGCCGGCAGGCTGACGGAACTGCTTTCTTCTTTGGGTCCGCAAGCGGATAAAATCAGCCCGGCAGCGAACAGGATACTTACGACAAAGAGAAATTTGTTTTTCATAAGCATGGTCCTTTCAATACGTTCTGTTATTGTACCCGACGCGGTTCGTTTCCATCGTCGCATCGGCCTGGGCGGCATCTTAAAGCCTTTTCTCAGCTGTCCGCGTGTGGAACAGCGACCGTATCCGTGAAGTATTCCTCGGTTAGCGAGCGCGCGGATTGGCCGGCAGGCACGCACAACCTGGAACAAAACAGCGGATGGGCGGCAGCGGCCAGTTCAGCCATTTGCAAGGCCACGCGACGGATTGAAAAATGCGCGTTCTCGCTGGCGCGCAGCCGGACAAAGTGGAAAAGTTCCCGCAGGTTCAGACGACAAAGCACTCTCCGGTTGAATCCATTGGGGACCACATAAGCGGCCGCTTCCGGCTGCCAGGCCGCCAGTTCTTCATAAAGGTCAGCGGCGGCGTTCATGGCATCCCGATAGAGCGCTTCGATGCCCGCTAAGCGCATGGCTTTGGGCACAGCGTAGCCCAGGCGCGTTGTGAGTGCCTGCGGAGTTTGAGTCATCATGCGGTGGCGTTTGAATTCAAAATACGCGCCCTGGTCCATGATGAGCTCAAAGTCGTAACGGGCGTATTCAAGCTCCCGCAGAGGAACGTCGAAATCGCTCAAGGGCGAGAGCATAGCATCCACGAGCGCTGTTTTCTCGCCGGAAGCTAAAGCTTGCGCGTGCGAAAGGCATTCGGCATAACTGCTCCCGCCAAAGCGCAGCAGCGCCGCGGCAAGCACCTGCTCCTCTCCAGCGGGTTCAGCACTGAGTAATTTGCACCAGGCGCCTTCAGGTTCCACGGCAATATCAGCGGCTTCGGCTCGAAAACTGGCGCGGATAGCTGCAAAACTTTCAATCGGGTTGGCATACTTGACAAGTGTGGGCAGTTCCTGGGTGGCAACTGCTTTGACCTCCGCGCCAATCTGGCGCACTTCCTCAAGCTCGGAGCTCAGCAGTTTCTTGATGGCATATTCCAGCGCGCGGGCGTTAATTGTGACCCCTACGTTGGCCATAGAAGCAGCCGGCAGGAAGAACCGGCTGACGTCCACCGCCTTCACGCGCGCGCGGTTTTGCCAGGCTTTTTCGCTCTCTTCAGGCAGCCGCTCGCAAACGCTCTCGCTCCAGGAACGCAGAGCAGTCATCGCCCGCGCGTAACCGTCAAAGAGCAAACGCATCAGGGCGCGGTACTTTTCTTCGTAGCGTGAACCGGCAATTTCCGGCGGGAGAACCCAAGCGTCCGGATTCCACTCCTGGTAGCGGGTGGATTTTTCGGTATACGAAGCTAATCGGTTGCTTTCGAGGGTTTCGATGGCAAGGCGGGAGATGTTTTCGAGCGCCAGATGCAGCACCGCGTGTTCCGCCACACTGGAGTGTCCATATCCGACAATCCATTTCTCGCTGAATTTGGACGATTTTTCAGCGTCCAATTCCGCGGCAATCTGGTCAAAAGGCTCGGGGGAGCGGGAAGTTTTCGCGAATGTCACCGCGATGGTTTCCGCGCTTAACTGACTTGGACTAAGTCGGTAAATTCTCCTGGAAAGATTCATGCGTCAGCGTCCTCCTGGCTTCTCGCTTATCCTGCTCAATTTGCGCGATCAGGTCTTCGACCCGTTCGAACTTGATTTCTGCGCGTAAATGCTCAATAAACTCGACGGTGAGATTCTCGTGATAGATGTTATCATCAAAATCCAGGAGCAGGGTTTCGATGTTTGGCCGGGTTGTATTTTCAAAGGTCGGTCGCACCCCCACGCTGGTAACGCCCATATATTTTTCGCCATTAAAGCTGGCGCGGGTGGCATAAACGCCGTACTGAGGCAGAATTTTCTGCGGGTGAACCACCTGATTCGCGGTGGGGAATCCCAATTTGGAACCCAAACGCTTCCCTTCCACTACCTTGCTTTTGACGAAATATGGACGGCCGAGCAATCGCGCCGCGGCGCGCACGTCCCCGGCTTCCAGGGCCTCGCGCACTCTGCCGGAAGAGACCGGCGCTCCATCCAGACAAAAAGCCGGCATCACGTCCATCGTGATCGCGTTATCAGCGCACAGCCGGCCAATTTGCTCCAGCGTGCCGGAGCGGTCCCGTCCCAGCGCGAAATTCTCGCTGACCGTGAGGCCGCGTACATTGAGATGGCCCAGCAGGAGAGAAAAGAACTGCCCGGCACTCTGGCTCGCCAGCTCTCGGTCAAATGGCAGCGTGAATACATAATCCAATCCGCTCTGCGCCAGCAGCAGGCGCTTTTCTTCCTCGCATGCCAGATAAAAGGGTCCGCTGATATTCTGAAGTACTACCCTGGGGTGCGGTTGGAACGTCACCATCGCGGACTTGCAGCCGGCTTTCGCGGCGTCCTGTTTCATGCGATTCAACAACGCCTGATGGCCGAGATGGAGCCCGTCGAAATTACCGATGGTAATCCATAGAGGCTCAGGATTTCGTTCAGGTAAATTTTCAAAAAAAAGCGTCAAAACGTCCTCAATGTCCATTTCAAAAAAATAACCCTGTTTGGCAGCGCGCCAACATAGGGTTATCTTTTCCATGCAGCCGATGCTTCAGAGGAAGAACACTTTGCGGGGCTGCCATTCGTTGGCCGCGCTGTCATATTCCATCAGAGCGACCAATTCACCTTCCTGGCTGACCGCGCGCGCCCATTTGCCTTCTTCCACCGGCTCCGCTGCGGGAACGCGGTGGCCGTGGCGTACCTCATCGACCTGCTCAACGGTAAGTTCCACCGTGTACCAGTCTCCCAAAGCCTCCGCGGCCGGTATGAGATACTGATACCAATCGCCGTTGGCAAAGGCTTCCTGCAGCTTTCGCAAAGATACGGCGTCTCGCAGGCCAAATCTGCCGTTTTTGGTACGGCGCAGGCCGGTGAGCGTCGCTCCACAGCCAAGTTTCTCGCCTAAATCATGGGCGAGGGAGCGCACATAAGTACCGGAGGAACACTGGATGTCAATCACCGCCTCAGGCGGGTCCCAATCCAGCAGCTCCAGCTCGTGCACCTGAATCAGACGGGGTTCAAGTTCCACATCCTCACCACGGCGGGCCATTTCGTACGCCTTTTCGCCCTTCACTTTGATGGCGGAGTAAGCGGGCGGCTTTTGTTCAAATTCACCCACAAAACTTTGCAGAGCCTGTTCAAATTCCTCATATGTAATGTCTACCGGCGAACGGCGGGTCACCTGGCCTTCCAAATCGTAAGTATCCGTGGTTATCCCCAGCTCAATCACCGCCTGATAGCGTTTTTCAGAGGCGGACACGTATTCGCTCAGGCGCACAGCCGGACCGAGCAGGACAACCAAAACGCCGGAAGCGCGCGGATCGAGCGTGCCCGTGTGCCCCGCTCTGCGAATTTTTGTGCCGTTCCGGATAATCTGCACGACATCATGAGAGGATAACCCGACCGGTTTATCGACCACCAGCACGCCGGAAACATTGCTGGCAAGATTTTCTCTGCCTTCTATCATTTCATCAGACATAACAATCTCACTTCGTTACAAGATTTCCTGGTTCAGGAATTGGCCAGGAGTTGTTTCGTTTTTGTTAAGACTTTCTCGACAACCTCGTCAAGAGAGCCCCCCACATCCGCGCCAGCGGCCGCGGCATGCCCTCCGCCCCCAAATTCAAACGCCAGTCCAGAAACATCAATACCCTCTGCCGACCTCCAACTGACTTTTACCCTGTCTGGCGCCTGTTCAATAAATAGTACCACAACCCGCAGGCCGCTGACAGATGAAAGCAAATTAATCAGGTCAGCGTCATCGTTTTCCGGGTAACCGGCCTTAATTCTATCATCAAGGGTCAAAGCTGACCAAAGCAGCGCGCCTTCATGTTGGATTTTTATGAGTCCCTGCCCCCAATAACGCAATTCGGGGATAGACCGAGAGAGTAAAGTCTGGCGGTAAACCATCGGCAGGTCGGCGCCTTTATCCATCAGGGCAGCCGCGGCACGCAGCGTCTGAGAATCAGTCGCGGAAGTGCGAAATCCGATGGTATCTCCCAGGATTCCAGCCAACAAGCACTGCGCCGACTCGGCGCTCACAGGCAATCCCCAGTCTGGAAGGTGCCGGGAAAGAACATATGCCGTGGCGGACGCTTCCGGTTCGACCAGATTGATAGCGCCAAAAAACAGGTTGGTGGCATGGTGGTCAATATTCAAGTCGGGGGCGCGCAAATCTGCCAACACCGTGCCTGTACGCTTCAAATCGCTGCAGTCAACTGTGATGAGCGTATCGAAACCGCTTTGAACAGCCCGCGCGACTTTGTCGGCCCCGGGCAGGAAGGCATATCTTTCTGGCAGTCCGTCCTGCAGGACGAGCTGAACCTGCTTGCCGGCTGCCAACAGCGGCAGGCCCAATCCAAGCAGCGAACCTACGGCGTCAGCATCCGGACGAATGTGACTGACAATGACGATTGAGCGGGCATTCTGCAGCAATTGCCGGATTGCTTCGTCGATTTTTTCAATCATCGTTCTCTTCTGCTCCCAAATCTTCAGAGGTTTCCTCCGATTGCTCCGCCTCTTCCCGCAGCCTCGCCAGCAATGTGTCAATCCGGTCCGCCCTCTCCGGGGTAGGGTCCCAGAAAAAACGCAGCTTGGGCATCACGCGCAGGTCAATTTCATTGGCAAGTTCAAACTTGAGAAAACCGCGCGCGTGATTGAGCGCCTGGATGACTTCGTGTTCCCTCTCGCGGCCTTCCGGCGCCGAGACATAAATATTCGCGAAGTCCAGTTCGCGGTCCACTCTGACATCCGTGATATTCACGCCCGCCAGCCGAGGGTCCTCAATCTTATTAAGCAGCGTCAGGGAAAGAATTTCTCTGATGCGGTCATTGATGCGTTTCATTCGCAGTGGTGTAGGCATAATCCCTCCTGTGAAAGAACCTGTACGGCTTAGCCGCCAAATTTCTCCATAACGAAGCTTTCGATGATATCGCCAATCTCAAATGCCTCAAAGTTTTTAATAGAAATACCGCATTCCATCCCCTCGCGCACGTCGCGCACATCTTCTTTTTCGCGCTTTAATGAGGAAATCTCACCGGTAAATACCACTTCGCCCGCGCGCACAACCCGCACACTGGCATTACGGCGGATTTCGCCGTCCAGCACCCGGCAGCCAGCGGCCATACCGGCCTTGGAGACCTTGAAAGTTGCCAGTACCTGTGCTGTGCCAATAACTTTTTCAACCATTTCAGGTTCAAGCAAGCCCTTAAGCGCTTTCTCGACATCTTCGAGCAGGCGGTAAATGATTTTATACACGCGGATGGAAACGCCTTCAGCTTCTGCCAGATGTTTGGTATTCTGGTCCACGTCCACATTAAAACCAAGGATAACAGCATTGGAAGCAGCGGCAAGCGCGACATCAGACTCGGTAATATTGCCGGTTTCTGAATGCAGCACCTGTATGGAGATATCTTTCTCTTTCTTTCCCAGGTCTTCCAGGGAATTGACAATGGGTTCCAGCGAACCGCGCACATCCGCTTTCAGGATCAGACGGAGCTCTTTGGTTTCGCCGGATTTCACCTTGGCGAACAATTCTTCAAGCGTGGCGCGCTTTAGACTGCGCCTTGATTCGCGTTCCGCTTTGCGGCCTTCCACAATCTGGCGCGCTTCCCGTTCGTTCTCCACTACCTGGAACAGGTCGCCGGCATCCGGCAGGTGGTCCAGTCCCATCACCATCACGGGGGTTGAAGGCCCGGCTTTGTCAATGCGTTTGTGACGCTGGTCGAACATGGCTTTGATTTTGCCGTAACTTTCACCGGCGACAATCACGTTCCCGACTTTTAAGGTGCCGTTCTGAACCAGGAGCGTTGCCATCGGGCCGGTTGTTTTATCCAGCTTCGCCTCCACAACGGTGCCAATGCAAGCGCCCTTTGGATTGGCTTTGATGACCATGTTATCGGCAACCAACAGAATAGTCTCCAGCAGGTCGTCCAGGCCTTTGCGGGTTTTCGCTGAGACGGGCACGACGAAGGTGTCGCCTTCCCATTCATCCGGCTGAAGTCCGATTTCAGCGAGCTGGCGTTTGACCAGGTCGGGGTTGGCATCCGGTTTATCAATCTTGTTTAGCGCGACAACAATCGGCACCTGGGCTGCCTTGGCATGATTTACGGCTTCTTTGGTTTGCGGTTGAACGCCGTCATCCGCGGCCACAACCAGAATGACAATATCCGCGCCTTTGGCGCCTCGGGCGCGCATGGAGGAAAAAGCCGCGTGTCCGGGAGTGTCCAGGAAGGTAATCAGGCGGTTCTTGTGGGTTACCTGATACGCGCCGATGTGCTGGGTGATACCGCCAGCTTCCCCGCCGGCCACATTGGTGTGGCGCACGGCATCCAAAAGGGTGGTTTTGCCGTGGTCAACGTGCCCTAAAATGGTAATGACAGGAGGGCGATTTTCGAGTTTAGTGGGGTCTTCGTCCATGATGACGCGCCGCCAGAGAGGAATCTCGCCGGTTTCTTCAACCTTGACCTCTTCTTTTTGCAGCTGCGGGGTAAAGCCCAGTTCAGACGCGACGACCGCGGCCGTATCGAAGTCAACCTGCTGGTTGATGCTTGCCATGACGCCGTTGGACATCAATATTTTGATGACCTGCACCGGGCTGGCATTCAATTGCGCGGCCAAATCGCGCACACTTAAATTGAAAGGGAGTGTAATTTCTTTCTTCCCATCATTGCTCATAATCCACCTCCAAATATTATCCAAACTGGCGGCAAGACTTGCGCTGGTCTTATGAGCCTGATGGGATGAGTGCTACATGTAAATTTCCTCAGATAGCACTTTTGCTGTCGGTGGAGACTTCTGTTTTTGCGGTCTCCACCGGCAGTGTTTCCATGTAAGCCTTCAATGCGACCATGTCTTGCTCAGTAAGCACAGTCCGCAGCGCGTTGGCAAGCGGGCCTTTCAGCCCTTTTGCCCAACAGGACCTGTCATCGTGCAGGTAAGCTCCTCTGCCGGCCAACTTGCTCGTCGGGTCCACCACCACACCCTGTTCTGTGCGTACCAGCCGAATCAAATTGCGCTTCGGCATCACTTCACGGCATCCGACACAGGTGCGTTGTGGAACATGCTTTGGTTTGCGTCTGCTTTTTGCTGCCACCTTTATCTGCTTGGTCTAATTAACCTTATTTACCAATCCTCGTCCCAATCGCCATCTTTTTTGTGCTTGTAGCGGACGATAGATTCATCTTTTTCGGGGTCGTACTCCACAGTATAACCCTTTTTCTTCTTGCCCTTGCCCTTCTTGCCTTGTTTCAGCTCGACTGCTTCATCTTCTTCGGGCACAAAATCGCGGGCTTTCTCTTCACGGCGCAGGGATTCCAGCTTGAAGAGTTCCTCAAAGCTCTTTTCCTCGACTGCCGGTTCTTCCACAACAGCGGCCGGTTCGGCTTCTTCCGCGGCTGGCGCTTCTTCAACAGGCGCTGCTTCTATTTCCGCAGGTTCAGCAGCCTCAAGTCCGGCTTCCGGCAAGGCAGCCGCGGCAGGTTCCGCTTCCGCGGGCGCTTCTTCGAGCGCGGTTTCGGGCTCCCCTTCCACCGTGGGGAACTTGTAGGTCTCGACCAGCGCCGTGATTTCTTCCATCGCCTTTGGACCGATGCCGTTCAGCGAAAGTATCTTGTCTGAATCCAGTTTGACCTGCAGCATCAGGTCGCCAAGGCTTTCCATGCCGGCTTCCTGAAGAATGGTCACAATGTGCTCCTTAAGCGGCACATCCAGGATGGGCATTTCAAACGCGCGCGGGTCGATGGAAGCGCGCACAGCCTTGAGCCTGGCCTGAGCAGCGGCATCTTCCTGCTTGCGGTCAGCTTCGCCGCGTTTCTCAACGCGGTCCACAAAGCGGGCCAGGAAGGTGTTTTCCTCAGCCTGCAGCGTTTTGCCTTCTTCTTTTTTCTGCAAAATATCAGCGACGCGGGCCATATTTTCAGCTTCTTGCGCGGCCATATCCTGCAGCGAAGGGTCTTCGCGCAGTTTCATTAACGCCCGCGAAGCCGCTTCGGGAACGCTCAGAATATCGATGCGCCAGCCGGTCAGTTTTGCTGCCAGACGCGCGTTCTGACCTTCTTTGCCGATGGCGAGGCTCAATTGGTCTTCCGGAACAACCACGGTAGCGGTCTTGTTTTCGGAATTGGCCTGGCTTAGATACACGCCGGTGACCGACTTGGCAGGACTGATAGCTTTCTCGATATAGGCGGCAGGGTCGCTTTTCCATTCAATAACGTCAATCTTTTCACCGTGCAGTTCGTTGACAATCGCCTGAATGCGCACGCCCTTCTGTCCGACGCAGGCGCCGACCGGGTCGATGCCCATTTGCGTCGCGGAGACAGCGACCTTGGCGCGCTGCCCGGGTTCGCGGGCAATGGAACGAATCTCAACAATGCCGTGATATATTTCCGGAACCTCATTTTCGAGCAGGCGGCGCAGGAAGTTGCGGTGCGTATGCGAAAGCAGGATTTGCAGCCCCTTGGGGGTGTCTTTCACTTCATAAACATACGCGCGGATGCGGTCGTGCAAACGGAAGCGCTCACCCGGAATCATGTCCTTGCGCAGCATGGTCCCTTCGGCTTTCAGGTCCAGGCCAATGGTGGCTTGCGTGCGATTCACGGCCTGCAATACGCCGCTGATAATTTCGCCAACCTGACGGCTGAAGAACTCAAACTGCTGGCTCTTTTCAGCATCGCGAATTTTCTGTTGGATTGCCTGTCTGGCGCTCGAAGCGGCGATGCGGCCAAAATCAGCGGGGGTGGATTCCACCATGATAAGATCGCCGATTTGCGCGTTCGGGTCAATTTTACGCGCTTCTTCCAGCAGCACCTCGGTGCGCGGGTCGATAATCGAATCCGAGACCTCTTTTTCAGCAAAGATCCTGACGGTTCCTTTGTCCATGTCGATGTCGACTTTAACATTTTGGGCAGTGGAAGCCCCCACGGCTTTGCGATACGCCGCGACCATGGCAGTTTCGAGCGCGCTCATGATAACTTCGCGCGGAAGCTGCTTCTCTTCCAGAACCTCGTTGAAGGCTAAGGCAAACTCGCTTTTCATTTTTTCTTACTCCAAAATCCGGTCGTTCCTAAAAACACCTTTCTGATACAAAGAAAAGTGGGAAGCTCCCACTTTTCGGATCAGAAAAGTATCGCGTTGAATAATGCTTATAATATATCATATTTTCAGTGAAATGCAAGGCGCGCGCCCAAGCCTTCGCTTGCCAGCCGCCCAAATCCTGGGCTTATTGCATGTATAATTTATGCATCTCTCCAGGAGGGCAGCATGAACGCGAAAAAAAGCTGGTGGCGGGATGGGGTCATCTATCAGATTTACCCCCGTTCATTTCAGGACAGCAATGGAGACGGCATTGGCGACCTGCCGGGCATCATTCAGCGCCTGGATTATCTCAAAGACCTGGGCATCGATGGAATCTGGCTTTCGCCCATCAATCCTTCCCCGGACGTGGACTTTGGGTACGACGTCTCAGATTACCTGAACATCGATCCGAAGTTCGGCACTTTGGAGGATTTTGACCGCCTGCTTGAAGAAGCTCACCGGCGGAATATTCACATCATTCTGGACCTGGTGCTCAACCACACGTCCGACCAGCATCCCTGGTTTCAGGAATCGCTCAAATCCAAGGACAACCCCTATCACGACTGGTATCTCTGGCGCGATCCGGCACCGGACGGAGACTATCCCAATAACTGGCTGTCCATTTTTGGCGGTCCCGGCTGGGAATACAACAGCGCCTTGAACCAGTATTACTACCATACCTTCTGCGCTGAACAGCCGGACCTGAACTTTCGCAATCCGGAAGTGCGCCGGGCAGTTCTGGATATTTTTCGCTTTTGGCTGGAACGCGGTGTGGATGGGTTCCGCCTGGATGTTTTCAATGCTTATTTCAAGCAGAAAGACCTGCTTGATAACCCCCGCCGCAAAGGCTTTCATCTGCGCCCGTACGACCGTTTTGAGCATGTGAATGACACCTCGCAGCCCGAAATGTTCCCGCTGCTCCAGGAGATTCGCAGCCTGGTAGACAGGTATCCCGAACGTTACGTGGTCGGGGAAACATTTTTAGCGGATTCAGTCCAGGCGCGCATGTATATTGCTCCGGATTTGCTGCACGCAGGCTTCGACTACGCTTACGCGCGCAGCCCCTGGAGCGCGGCTGGGTTTGGCAACGCCATCGCGTACTGGGATGCCCTGCATGGTGATAAGGACTGGCCGAATTACTTCCTGAACAACCACGATACCCCGCGCAGCGCCACGCGCTATGTTACCGGCGAAGATGACGCCCGCCTGAAGCTACTGGCCTGCATGCACCTCACCGTTCGCGGAACCCCATACCTTTACTACGGGGAAGAAATAGGCATGCGCGATACGCGCTATAAACGCTCCGAAATTCAGGACCCGGTCGGCAAGCGCAAATGGCTTAGCGTGAAAGGGCGCGATGGCTGCCGTTCGCCTATGCAGTGGGATTCGAGCGAAAATGCCGGCTTCAGCCCGGCCAAACCCTGGCTGCGCGTGAACCCGGATTACCCTGAGAGGAACGTCCAGGCCCAGCAGCAAAATCCAGAGTCTCTGCTCAATTTTTACCGCGCGCTGCTCAGGTTGCGCGGGGAAAACCCTGCCCTGCACGCCGGCAGCCTGCAGCTGTTGCCCTTGGAATATGACTCCGTGCTGATTTATAAACGCTGCGCGCCAAACCAGACCGCGCTGGTGGCATTAAACTTTTCCAACCGCCCGCAGCAAATCAGCCTGCCAGCTGTGGAAGAGGACAATCAGACCTGGCAGCTGGCATTTTCCAGCAGCAAAGAAATCCAAACAGACCCCGACGCCCGGACATTAAGTCTGCCCGGGTACGGCTCGGCGATACTTTTCGTGTAGAAGCGCGAAGGAAGGCGGCAAATGAGTACCCCCCAACTATTTGATCCGCTGCAAGCTCCATTCATCGCGGGCAGGGACCGCCCGCAAACAAATCTCCCGCTGGACAGGTTTTTACCGCCGTATTTTCCCGGCCGGGCGCTGAATTGGGTGAGCTCCCACGCAGAACCGGCCAGCTGGATACTGGATCCGTTCGGCAATGACCCCTTCAGCGCTTTGGAACTGGCCCGGTCAGGATATCGGGTGTTGGTGGCATCCAATAACCCCGTCGCGGCTTTCATTCTGGAGGTGATGGCTTCCGCGCCCACCGTTCAGGAAGTAGGCGACGCGGTCCTGGCGCTGGCGGATTTGCGCATGAGCGAAGGAACGCGCCTGGAGGATTACCTGAATTCCTTTTACCAGCTGCCCTGCCCCGAGTGCGGCAGACAGGCTGAAATCAGCGCTTTTATCTGGAGCGAAGAACGCACGGAGCCCATCAGCATGCAGTGGGCCTGCCCGCACTGCCGCGGCGCTGGCGAACTGCCGGGCAGCCCGGAGTACTACCAGCGCCTGAAAGCGCTGCCGTCTTATACCCTGCACCGCGCCAGAGCGCTTGAGCTTGCTGCGAGCCTGGATGACCCGCTGCGGCCGGTCATGGAAGAAGTGGTGCGCTTTTATTCTCCCCGCGCGCTGATTCTATTACAAATCCTGCTGAACAAAATTAACCATCCGGATTTTACCGAACGCCAGAAAAAACTGCTGAAAGCGCTCTTCCTGACGACCGCTGACCAGATGAATCAGCTGTGGACCTACCCGCTGGGCCGCAACCGCCCGCGTCAGCTGATACGCCCGCCGACCTGGCAGGAAAGCAATCTCTGGCATGCGTTCTTGCGCTCGAGATCTTACTGGCAGACAAATTTGCCGCCCGTGACACTGCGCGAATGGCCGGAGCTTCCTCCCCAGAAGGGCGGAATCAGCCTCTTCCGCGGGCGTTTGCGCGAACTCACCCCTCAGCCTGACCCGCGCCTTATGACGCTCGTCTATGCGACCCTGCCGCGGCGGAATCAGGCCTTCTGGAATCTGAGCGGATTATGGTCGGGCTGGCTGTGGGGTAAAGAAGGCGTAACACCGCTGCGCCACAGCCTGCTGCGCCAGCGTTATGATTGGACCTGGCATTCCCAGGCGCTGGTGAAAGTGCTTTCACAGCTTCCCGGTTTGGTGCAAAAGCACATCCCGATTCTGATTCAAATTGGCGAGTTGGACGCCCTCTTTCTGATTGCCGGTATTCTTGCCGGGCAGGAATCCGGCCTGCGGCTGCTCACCTGCGCCTCTGACGGCGGTCAGGACACCTTGCAGTGCGTCTGGGGCATTGGCAGACTGCAGCCAACAGCGAGCGGTAAAAACCTGCGGCAGGCTGCCAAAGAAGCCGCGCGGGCGCATCTCGCAGAACGAGGCGAGCCGGCTAACTACCTGACGCTGCTCACGCAAATTGTGGTGTCCGCTCATCAGCAGGACTTGCTCGACCCGCAGCCGGGAAAGACGCTGAACGAACGGCAGGAAGAGCTGGAAGCCTGTCTGGCAGATGCGGACACCTTCGCGCGGTTTAATCCAGGCCTCTCTCCGGATACCGGTCAGTACTGGCTGCGCCAGCCGCCGATTGATTACATCCCATTGGCTGAACGGTTGGAAACAGCTCTGCTCGAACTTTTGCGCGTCAATCCCGCGCCGTCCGTTGAAGCCGTACAGCACGCCTCCAATCATAGCTGCCCGGGGCTTCTGACCCCGGAAACCGAACTGGTGGATGCTGTCATGGCAGCCTATGCCGACCAGGTGCCCGGAAACCCGCCGATATGGCAGCTGCGCCAGCGCGAAGAGCTGGAGGTGCGCGAGCAGGACCTGGCGGAAATCTTTGATATCCTGCGCCAGCTGGCTGGCAGACTCGGATACGAACATCAGAGCAGTAAAAATGTGGTGCACTGGATTACCCGCTCCGGAAGCGTCGCGTGCAGTTTTTTCCCGGTGCTGACCGCGTGCGTGACGCCTCTGCTGCACCTCTTCAGCCGCACACCCGGCCAAAAATACATTATTATCCCCGCAAGCCGCTCCAACCTGGTCTCGTACCGACTCAAGCGGGACCCCAACCTGCAGCAGCTCTGCGGAGAAACCTGGCACTTTGTCAAATTCCGCCAGATTCGCAATTTAAAAGCGGACGCGCTGGTCACTCGTGAGACATTCGCGCAGCGCGTCCTGGAGGACCCGCCTGAGTTTCAGCGCGCCCAACTCAGCTTATTCTGAAACCCGCGGGTGTTTACGCCCTAAGGGTTTTCATCGGAGGGGACCGTCGGCTCGCCGGGAGTCGCTGTTGGCGGTGGAACCGGCGTCTCAATCGGCGGCGTCGGCGTTGGTGTTGGTGTTGGCATCAATGTCGGCGTGGGCGTCGGGGTAAGAGTCGGTACCTCGGTGGGAGTTGGCGTCGGAGTAGGTACTGCCAGGCGCATCGTGTACTTCTTTTCGACCTGCGTGTCGGTAGTGCTGCGTAAACGAATGCGGACTGTCACGATTTCGGCAGTGATGTCGGTCAAATCCCATTCGTAAATTTCCTGCGCCGACCGTACCGGCGTAGTCTCCCAATCCACCAGCGTGTTCCATTCGGCAGGTTTCTCGCCTTCGCCCCAATCAATGCGGAAATCTTTGAAATTCGCGGTGGCATCGATGACGCCCACGATTTTAAAGGGGTTCTCGCTGATGGTGCGCCCATCCGCAAGCGTGACCATATCGATAATAGCCCGCGGGTCGTCGGCACGGCATTCCCGCTCCGGCAGTATCACAAAAGGATCGGGGAAGCCGTTCTCATGCGCCCAGTTCTTTCCCTGGTTGGTCGTTTTCAGCCAGCGTATCGCGTCTTTATCGGTGACATTGACGACCAGCTCTTCCTTGGCAAAGTCGGAGCACGCCGCCGAAGCCCGCAGCCCTGTCCAGCCGTCAATCTGAACTTTCGCCCACAGGTCGTGTTCTTTGGTCGGCGGAAGTTGGTCAGACGCGAAAATTTCCGTGCGCGTCCTCGGGCAGTAATCCGAAGGCTCTGTGCCGGAGATAGAGCAAATCGTACGCGCCACAACATCCTGCGGTTGGGTGAACGGCGTGGCAGCGCCGCCTTTGAGCAAGTTAATGCCGTATTCCATCACGCGCGCCCAGATTGGCGCCGCGCCGCTGATGCCGGTGGTATTGACCATGGGCGAATAATCCGCGTTGCCTACCCATACCCCTACCACCAAATCAGGCGTGTACCCAAGCGTCCAGTTATCGCGAAAGTCGTTGGTGGTGCCGGTTTTTGCGGCAGCTGGAAAGGGCAGGTTCAGGATGGAATCCCTGCCAAACATTGGCGCGCGGGCGTCCGGGTCCGAAAGAATTGAGGTAATCAGGTAGGCATGCGCCGCGCGAACTACCTGGTCGCCTTCTGGCGGGGTGTACTCATAAACCACCTTGCCGGTGTAATCCACGACCTTGGTCACCGCGACGGGCGCGACGCGCTTTCCCTCGTTCGCCAGCACGGAATACGCGCCGGTCATTTGCAGCAGGCTTACCTCGCCGCCGCCCAGCGTTAGTGAAAGGCCGTAATCCTCGCGCGTGAGGCTGGTGATGCCCAACCGTTTTGCCATGGCGATAAAGCCGTCCTCGGTTCGAGTGTTTGGGTCATCATAGATGCCCACGTACTGCAGGGCTTTTACAGCAGGAATATTGTACGAATTCGCCAGCGCGGAGCGCACCGTCACCGGCCCGTGAAAGCGGCCGTCATAATTGACCGGCTCGTAGGGCGCGCTGGGGTCATCCGCCCGCCCGGAAGGAGGGAACGAAGCGGGAATATCCCAGATAAGCGTAGAGGGCGTCCAGTCTTTTTCAAACGCGGCCAGATAGGTAATCGGTTTGATGGATGAACCTGGCTGGCGGGTTTCGGTCAGGGCCATATTCACCTGACCGCTGATGGCTTCGTTATAGAAATCCGCTGAACCCACCATCGCCAGAATTTCGCCGGTGTTGGGGTCGATAGCCACGACCGCGCCGTTAGTGGCGTTATTCGCGGTCATTGTTGCCAGCTGTTCCTGAACCGCGCGCTGCGCAGTCTCCTGCAAATCCGGATCAAGCGTGGTGTAGATGGTGAAACCGGAGTGGTAAATGGTCTGGGAGTCGTACTGGCTTTCCAGCAGCGATTGGATGTAGACCACCCAATGGGGGAAGCGCATGCTGTTGGTATTTTGCGTGAACGTGTACGCTTCGAGGGTATCCGCCGCGTTAAGCGCGTCGTTCGCGCTGACGCAAACCCGGTCCAGGTCTTTGCCAATGAAGATGCAGTTTTTCTCGCTGCTCAACTCATACATCAAAACCAGCACGGACTTATTCCGGGTCAGCGTGGCTTCGCGGTTGTTGTAAATATCGTAAACAGCCGGCGACTGCGGCAGCCCGGCCAGGAAAGAAGACTGCCAAAGCTGCAAATCCGCTGCCGTGGTATTAAAGTAGGTTTCCGCGGCAGCTTCAATACCGTAGGAGAGGTTGCCGTAAAAGATTTCGTTCAGATAGAGTTCCAACACCTCTTCTTTGCTGTAACGCCTGGTGATTTCTGCTGCCAGAATGATTTCCCGCGCTTTGCGGTCGTAGGTTTGTTCAAACCGTTCTTCCCGCAGCAAGAGCATGCGCGCCAGCTGCTGCGTGATGGTGGACGCGCCGGAAACGATTTCTCCGGAGGTGTAATTCGTCCAGAGCGCCCGGGCCAGTGCTAACAGGTCAAAACCGGGATGGTTGTAATATTCTTTGTCCTCTGTGGCGATGGTAGCGGCAATCAGGTACGGTGAAATCTTCTCGAGGGGTACATAGGTGCGCTTGCCGGCGTTGGGGTCATTGATTTCATACAAAATATTGCCGCGCCGGTCCAGGATGCGTGTGGTTTCAAATTGTGAGGCGCGCGAACGCAGTTCCGCCACGCTGGGCAAGGTGGAAGCGATGCGGAAGTACTGAAATCCGACAAAAATGAATCCAATAAACAACAGCGCCAGGAAAACAAACAGGAACGGCAGCGCCGATTTGAAAGATTTCCTTTTGGCAAGTTTCGGGGAAACCGGCTTAGTCTGGGAAGGCACGCGGGCTGCCTGCGCTTTGCTTTCCGCCGGGCGGGGAGATTTGGCCGCGGCAACGCGGACCGGCTGCGTGCCGCTTGTTTTATCTTCCTGCCGCTGCGCGAACGCTGATGTTGAAAGCTGCGTGGCCGCCGGGTCCGTTTCCGTTACCCTTTTCAGGGGGAGCGGCTGCGAGTTGGAAATCGGCGCGGGCGGGGATACTTCCGGTGGGATGGTGGGAATATCATCCTGTAAAACCGGCGGCTTGGGCGCGCCGGGAGGCATCCAGGCACCGTAGGGTTTGGTGTTCCAGGTGCTTTCCCCGTTTTTTTGTGCAGAGGCTGGTTTTACCCACGCGCCTGTAAAATAATCATCGCGCGATGGCTGCGCGGTTGGCGGCTTTGGGGCGCTGCCGGCAGTTTTCTCATTGAAAGAGGCTATCTCCGAGAACCAGGCTGGCGAGCTTTGCGGGATTTTCACCGGCTGTGTGGCTTCTTTTTTCATTTCAGCAGCCTGCTCCCCGGCAGGTGCTTCAACGCTCGGTGCGCCTTCGGATTCCGGCGCTTCCTCCGCCGCGGTATTTTCTGCCGCATTCTCGTCCGTCAGTCCCAAAGGCTCGCCCATCTGGACGGGGACATCGGCAGACGCCGCCCCTACCGGCTGGGTACCGTTCTCATCGGAAGCGGCGACCTTTGTGGTGAGGGCGCTCGCGTCTTCCGAAGAAATTGCCTGGGTATCCTCTGGACCGTCTGCCTCTGGCAGCGGTACTGGCAGGGTTACATCCGAAGCCAGTTTTTGCGCTGCAGAAGGAATGCTGTCCGGATTATTAAAATCCTCAAAAGCGTTAAGCTCACCGAAGTTTTCTCCCCGGGTCTCATCGGAGGCTGAATCGTTAAGTTTCATAGTTTCATCGTTCATGGCGCTATTGTAGCATAAAGGTTGTTTACCCCTTAAACGCCCGCTCGGCTCATATTGTTCCCCGGCAGGTGGGTATACCTTCCCCTTTGCGGATGAAAACCAGCCCGGAGCAATCCTAAGACCGGTGTGGTGTTAAAATAAACGCATGAGCGCAGGCCCCTTTTTTGTGAGTGATCCAATCATGTTGACATTGGCAGCGGATCAGCGCTTTGGAGCTTTCGACCCCCAACTGGATGCCGTCTGGCAGCTCAGTTTAAACCCCAACGGACCGCTCAACCTGGAAACCAGCTTTGGACTGCGGGTGGAAAGTTTTCGCGTTTTTCCGGTTTTTATCATCAATAACAAAGCCGTCACGGAAATCAATGCTTTTCTTTCGCCGCCGCGGGTAGATGTGATTTTTTCCAATTACGCCAGCATCAGCTGCTCCCCGGCGGAAGGGCTGCAAGCCCGCTGCGAATACTGGGTGCCCGAGAGCTCAAGCCTGCTGACGCGCTTCACCCTTACAAACACTGGGCAGGCTCCCATCAATCTCGGCCTGCAGTCCGCGGCGGATCTTTGCCCGCAGGAAGGGACGCTTGGAATGAACGCGGCTGCCCGGAATTACTTCCCCTATCTGCAGGGAACCAGCGGCAGCCTCATGATAGCACTGGCGCAGGCAGACAATTCCCAGGTGGTAAACAGCCCCTATCCAGCCCTCCAGCGGACAGAAAAAGTAGAGCCCGGACAGACTTTTACCACGTACACGCGCTGCTGCGCCAGTTTTGAGCAGCAGTCACTGGAAAGCTCGCTTTTCCGGCCGTACCCGGAAAATTGGGACGCGCAAATCGCGCGCCTTACCATACGCCATCAGGCCGACCTGCTGCGGATAACCACGCCGTACGCCGATTGGGACGCGGTTTTTCTTTCAGCGCAAAACAAGGCTTTCCAACTGCTGGCGCGCGCTGAGAACGACACGGCGCCTCTGACATACCTGGATTACCGCAGTCCGGAAAAAAGCTACGCGCAGCACCCCGCGGTCACGGATTTCTCCGCGGTGCTGCAGCCGCCGTTTCACGCTCTGCCGCTCTACCAACTCTCTCAGGTACTGCTGCCAGTTCAGGCCCAGGCGGCCGCGGAAGTTTTTGCCCGGCGGCTCTCGACCCTGCCGGATTGCCCCCGGCTGCCTGTCAATGCCCGCAAAGTTCTGCCGTTCCCCTGCCTCTGCGCCAACGCGCTGACCCTCTTTCTGAAAACGCGCGGCCAGGAGTTTGCCGCGGCTGTCTATGACCGCTTGCGGCATTACACGCTGACCTGGTTTGATGAGGCGCACGATTTCGATCAGGACGGACTGCCGGAATGGCTGACAGTCGCTCAGACCGGGTGGGATAACCACCCAAGCTTCAATTTCCTTAATCCCCATGGGCTTTATACCTGGATAACCGGCGTGGAAAACCTCGGCCTGTGCCGGCTTCTGGACAATGAACTGGAAGCTCTGGAGCAATTCGCGCGCGTTTTCGGCGACGAAGAAACCCTCCGCGAGAGCGGCGCCCTGCGGACCAGGCTTGCAGACAGGCTGGCGCAAATTCGCGCTGAGCTGCCGGCGGCTTCATGCTGGGACCGCGATACGCACTGCTCTACCCCCGCAAAAATCCTGTTTGAAGGCCCTTTCTCGGAAATCCCCAGGGACCTGCAGCTGAGCCCACCCAGCCGCGTAAATATGAAAATCATTTTCAGCGCGTTCATCAACAAACCAGGCTTCCTGAGCCTGCTCGGAACCGGCATGAATGGGGATTTTCAGGAAGAACGCGTCGAGGCAGGCGAAATTTTACGGCTGCCGGACTGCCTTGCGCTTACCAGTTCCAGGGTGTTCGCGCGCCTGGAGAGCATTTCCGCCCCGGATTTGGATGAGCGCACCTGGACACAGCTGTATACCAGCGACCTCACGCTCCGCGATGTCGGTTGGTTTCTCGGCTGGCAGGCTCCCACCCAGCCGGAGAGTGCTCAAGCGGAAGACCAAAGCCCGGAGCAAAGCGTCTTTGACGCTTATCCATTCGGTCTGCCCGATGTGTTGGAAGAAAATCTTGCGGGACCTTCCAATCAGGTGGTCAACCCCGTCTGGAACACGCTGGTTTTGGAGCATCTCATCCAGAGTGGCGCTAAAAAAGAAGCCCGCGAGCTCTTCGTCAGTCTCATGCGCGGCGCGGCCGCTGTACTAAAAAAGGAACATGCTCCTTTCGAAGCATGGCGCAGCGCGGACGCGCTGCCCGCGGGAAGGCGCGGCGCGGCAGCCGGGCTTATCCCGATACAGGCTTTTCTCGAGCTGGCAGGCATTCGCATCGCCTCGCCCGATAAACTGCAGATTACCGGTGAATATCCCTTCGAATGGCCGCTGACTGTGCGCTACCAGGGGTTGGAAATTGTCCGGGAAGGAAAAAACAGCACCATCACCATGCCAGACGGCACGGTGTTCCATCATTTTGGCAGCCAGCCAAAAACCTTCCAGAGCGAGAGAGACTGAGATTGCTCTCAAGCAAGCCCGCGGATATTAATCCACCGTCAGGGTCTTGCTTAGGTTGCGCGGAAAGTCCGGGTCGTAACCCCGTCCGACAGCCATGTAATAAGAAAGCAACTGCAGCGGAATGACAGCCAGCAGCGGCGCGAACAAGGAGTCTGAAGGCGGAATGGTAATTACATCGCTGGCGTTGGCGTTCAGACGGCTGTCTTCCTGACCTATCGCGATTGCCCGGCCGCCCCGGCAGCTTACCTCGTTTATCCCGCTGACAATCAGGGGCACATCCTCGGAGCTGACGGAAAAAAGCACCGGAAAGCCGTCCGTGACCGCTGAGAGCGGGCCGTGCTTGAATTCTGTGCTAAGCATCCCCTCACAGTGAGCATAGGTAATTTCTTTCAACTTCAAGGCACCTTCCAACGCCATCGCGTAGGTGCTGCCGAAGCCCAGGCTGTACAGGTCGTTCCAGCCGTTAATATCCTCAGCCAGAGCCTTCACCTGCGGGTCTGTCCAGCGGATGGCCTGTTCCATCAGGTCCGGCAGCGGGTCAAGCGCTTCCGGTTCCCCGCCCCCCAAAAGCCCGGCGAGGTAGAGGAAGGTAATGACCTGATTGGTAAAGGTTTTGGTGGCCGGGACGCTGATTTCATATCCGCAGGCAAGCGGCAGCCAGGCTGATGTGACCTTGGTCAGGGTGGAGCCAATTACATTGGCAAGGCTAAAACATTGCATGCCGCGCTTCTGGGCCTGTTCCAGCGCGTTGAGCACATCTTTGGTTTCCCCGGATTGACTGACAAAAATGCCCACATCTTCCGGGCCGACCGTGGGAGCGTATTGAGGAATAAACTGCGGCGCAAGCACCGGAACCGCCGCCCTGCCGGCCAACCGGGCAAAAAAGACAGAACCGGCCAGGCAGGCGTGATAGCTGGTGCCGCAGCCAATCAGATAAAGGTTGCGCGCAGCCCGGACGGCTTCCAGGATTGGTGCGACGTCCTCATGGCTCTTCAGCAGGTGCAGCAGCTCGCGGGCAACCTGCGGCTGTTCGTGGATTTCTTTGAGCATGAAGTGGGCGTAACCGCCTTTTTGCACCGCCGACATTTCTTCTGTCACAATTTCCGGTTCCCGCGTGATGAGGTTTCCATCCGCGACGGAATACAGGTCCACCCCATCCCAGCGCAGGCAGACCACATCCCCATCGTTCAGGCGGACAACCTTGCGGGTGAGCGGCAGGATGGAAGGCAGGTCCGAGGAAACACAGGTGAAACCATCCCCAAGACCCACCACCAGCCCGGAGCCTTTCTTGATGGCATAGAGCTTATCATCATTGACGCGCCCGATGACGAAGGCGTAATCGCCTTGCAGGTCGTTATAAGCCGCCCGAATGGCATCCACGAAGCCGAAGCCGCGGTTAATGTAGCGTTCCACCGCGTGCACGCAGGACTCGCCGTCGTTCTCTGAACGCACGACCATGCCCTCAGCGGCAAATTCCTGGCGGAGTTCCACGTTGTTTACAACGTTGCCGTTGTGCGCTCCAACCAGGTCGCCGTCCGAATCGAGATGGGGCTGGGCGTTCACCTGGGAAGGCACACCAAAAGTTGCCCAGCGCAACTGGGTGATGCCGCGCTGGCCGGTCATCTCCGCGATGCGGTACTTTTCGGCCACTTCATCCACGCGGCCCTTATCCTTGCGCAGGTCGATGCGGCTGCCGCTAATCACCGCGGCGCCGACCGAATCGTATCCGCGGTAGGTCAGCCGGCGGGCTGCTTCCACCAAAATTGGGCCCAGATTCTGTTCACTTTGCGTCACAATGCCGAAAATTCCGCACATACTCGTCCTTTTTGCTTTTAGTCTGTCGAGCCTGAATTATATCGGAAAAACCTTTGCCCACCAATGACCTTTCACACGGGAATGATGCAGCACCGGTTTGCGTCATTTGCGCGGGCGCAAGCCTGGCCGGCAGAGTTTCGGGGTAAAATCATTCGGATTATCGGCGCGGCTGGAACGCAGGCCGCCCGAATGAGGAGCCCTGGAATGCCTGAAAACCCATCAAAACCAATCCGCCTCAAACTTCTTCCTTTGGAGCGGTACATCGGCGTGGACCGCAAGGACCCCATCCGCTTTTACAGGCTGCCGGTCATCGGCAGGCTGTACCAACGCCGGATTGAGCTCTGCCTGGAGCAGTTGGAGGGCGGGGATTCCATCCTTGAGATTGGATTTGGGTCAGGTGTCAGCTTCCCCAATCTGGCGGAGATGTACCAACACATTCACGGGCTGGACCTGACCGCGGACGTCGTTCCCATCGCGAAGATGTTTTCGGAAATGGGCATCCACACGCAGCTTAAAAACGGCAGCGTGCTGGAGCTGCCCTACGCGGATAACCAGTTCGACGCGGTTTTGCTCATCTCCATCCTCGAACATCTGAAGCCGGAAGACCAGCCCGGAGCTTTCGCGGAAATTGCGCGGGTGCTCAAACCTGGTGGGCAGCTGGTGTACGGCGTGCCGGTGGAACGGCCGCTGATGGTATTCCTGTTCAGACTGCTCGGGACGGATATCCGCACCCACCATTTTTCCACCGAAGAGGACGTCCGCCAGACGGCGGAAAAGGCATTTGGAAAGGGACTAATCACGCCCTTGAGGGGGCCGCTGGGGCTCTTTGGGCAGGTTTACCAGGTCGGGAATTTCAGCAAAAGCGCTTAGTTCTCAGCGCATGTAATCCGGATAGCTATATCCGCCCCGTTCATCCACCAGAATGCCCTTGACTGAGAGCACATCAACCGCCACGGGGTTATTGAGGTAAACAAGCGGTATCCGCAGCTCGAAAGCTTCTCCCCAGGCAAAGACCGCTGGATAGGTCTGGGCCGCTGAATCGGGGCAGTTATCCACGCTCGCGATGGTAAACGCGCCGGGCTGGTCCGACCAGACTTTAATCGAACGCTCGCTGGAACCGCACGCGTTTTTTGCGTGTAAATCAACAAAAATGTCCAGCGCCCAACGTCCCTCCGGCTCCTGCCCGGCCTCAATGAGCAGGTACAGGTAGTTGTCATCCAGCGCGCTGTTAAGTGAACGCAAATCCAGGACGTCCCCGGCAGCGGAATCCCCCTCCTTATCACGCAGCGCAGGCTCAAGGTCTTTCCAGTCATCCCGCCGCCCATCCGCGGTAAATGGAAGCTGCTGAGGTATCTCCAACTCGCCCCAGGGATAATTTTCACAGCGCAGGAACTGGCCGGAGAGCGCCAGCAGTTCTTCGTTCAGCTTCGCGTCCAGGAAAAGGCCCTGTTTAATCGCGTCGATATTCCCAGTGCTATTGGCAGTGGAAGCAACATACAAGAATCGGTTCGCGTCCGGTTTCCCGGATGGCGGCTCTGGCGGGATGAAAACCTGCAAATGCGTGTGTGGAATGCTGGAAGCGTGGTCCTTGGGGCCGATAACCCCAATCTGTGTCCCCGCGGAAACCGGCTGCCCGTTGAGTGTGGTAATCATTCGCCATTGGCTGCCGTCATAAAAAACATCCGCTTCGTGGGTCAGGTCCACCGCGAAGCCGGTCGCCTCTGAATAAATCAAAACCGCGTTGACGGTATCGAACCGCCGCCCTGGTTCTCCGTTGGGGAGCAGCCAGACATAAGCGGTTCCATCCACTGGCGCGAGCACGGGCGTTCCGACTAGCGTCGGGTTTTCTATTGAAGGTTCGGGAATAATATCCCAGGCCGGGTAAAACACACCCTCGCGGGTATGCCCGCCGGCTACGCAAGCCGGGCGCGCGCTCTCCGGAAAAATCCAGTTCAGGAAAGGAAACTGAACGTAAGGCCCCAAGAGCAGGGTTTGGTCTCCGTTAGCAGGCTGTTGGCCGTCGGAAAGAAACGCCTGAAGGCTGAGCGTGAGCGGCTGCGGAGAGATAACCAGGCTTCCGCCTTCAATATTGCTGCTGGTCGAGACATACTTCGCGTCGACCATTTCAAAGCAGGTATCCCCGGCCATCGTTTCCGCGGTAATGCCGCTCTCAATCACCTCCCCCGCCCGGCTGATGGTCGCCTGCAAGGTCAGCCCGGCCAGGTCAGCGCTTCGGCCTTGATACTGCACGCATAGAACAGTCCCGTGCGTGCCTTTCCCCATCAGGGATGCTGAGAAATCCTGCAAAACCGGAACTGTCGGCATTGGTGCCTGCGGCCGCAGCCAGGAACACGCTCCCGCAATCAGAGCAAGCGCGCCCGCGATGACGTGAGGAAGAATCCGTTTCGATTCCTTGCTGAATACCATCATTGCCAATAGTTCTTACTTCGCATCCAGGTTAATACACTTCGTAAAGCTGACCGCATATTAAAGGAGCAGACCAAATAGAAAGCGCAGGAATGAGCGCTGCATAGAGAAACCCTCCATCAATTATACTTAGGCTTCAGGATTAACACCGGGCTTACCGCCCATAGGCGGTTGGGCTGCCTGGCCTCCTCTCCTTCGGCTGGGTTTAAGAGAGATTAATAAAGGAATGCAAAGAACCTATACCAAGTCCGTAGTGTTTGCTTTACTCGCGGCTGCTTTATACGCCCTCAGCGCGCCGATTGCCAAGCTGCTGCTGCACAATTTGCCTGTTGAATTAATGGCCGCGCTGCTTTATCTTGGCGCGGGTTTGGGCATGTTCCTCCTGAGCCTGTTCACCCGTAAGGAAAACGCAAACAGGCGGGAACTCTCTCTGACTAAAGCTGAGTTTCCTTTTATCATAGGCATGATTTTATTGGACGTCGTCGCGCCGATACTGCTCATGAACGGCCTGGCACGCACCAGCGCGGCAAACGCCTCGCTGTTAAATATTTTTGAAATTGTCGCAACCACTCTAATCGCGCTGTTCGTTTTCAACGAGTTTGTCTCCCGCCGTCTGTGGGGGGCGATTGTCCTGATAACCATTGCCAGCATTCTCCTTTCAATTCAAGACGCGGGCAGCCTGCATTTCTCTATCGGCTCGCTTTTAGTTTTGGCAGCCTGCCTTTGCTGGGGATTGGAAAACAACCTTACCCGCAAACTCTCGGTAAAAGACCCTTTGCAGGTGGTCGTGATTAAAGGGTTTGGTTCTGGAACAGGCGCGCTGATTATCGCGCTTTTGTTAGGACAAACCTCATGGGATATTCCGAGCGCGCTTGGCGCGCTGGCTTTGGGCTTTGTGGCCTACGGCCTCAGCATATACTTTTACATCAACGCCCAGCGAAATCTTGGAGCAGCCAGAACCAGCGCTTACTATGCCGCAGCGCCATTTTTTGGCGTGCTGCTCTCCTTTCTGTTCTTTCGCGAAGCGCCAACACCATTGTTTCTTGCCGCGCTTGCAATCATGCTGCTGGGCACTTATTTCACCATCACGGAAAAACACATTCATCCACACATTCACCCGGCGGAAACGCACACCCATCCGCACAACTACAACGACGGGCACCATACGCACACTCACGACCCCATGCCAGCTGGCGAACACAGCCACGAACATACACACGAACGTGCGGAACATACGCACAGGCATCTGCCGGACATCCATCACCAGCACGAGCATTGACCAGCGATAGCGCCGCAAGCCGGACCAGAACAGGCGGTATGGTCTGAATGGCAGACACTTCCTCCGCTACCTTATGCGCTCATCTGCAGATTTACCCAGAGGTTTCTTGAAATAAAACCGTTTTTTGGCAGGCCAAAGTCGGCTTGCTGGGCACAGAGCTGCGCTGTTTTTTCCGAACATACCGCCTCGTGCAGCAGTATCAAGCAGCCAGCAACAGAGGGAAATAGAAACTGAGCTTGAATAATTCCAGCCACGATCTATAATCATAATTAAGTCCTCCCATTCTTTTTTTTTACAGGTCTCACAGGCGCTCGGGTTGGGATTTGACCTGCGCGCGCAATAGCGAACACAGGCGGTATGTGATGAAAAAGCAGCAGGATATATCATGGTTGGTACACCCAAAAGACCGGTCCGTGGATGCATACAAGGGATGGACAAAAATGCTGATGCTTGCCACCCGCAGAAACCCTCCTGAGAACTTATCGGAGGAAGAATGGCGGAAGCGGTGCGAGGATTTTTGGCGCGATTACGACGCGAAGCACCCCGGCGAGGTGCCGCGATAGATAAACGCCCATCGTATCACTGTTTCACCACGCAATGAAAATTGGGTGGTGAATTAATACTTAACATAGACCCAGTTCTCGCTGGTGAGGACACCAGCGAGAACGTAAAGGTCCGACTGGCCTCGCTGATGTACCCAATCTCACGATAAAAGATTGGCTCGCGCATCCGAACGAAAATAAGTTCTTTTTTGATAAATATTTTTATTTTTAATAAACTATAATTTACTTATTCAGGAGCTGAGTCCATGGACAGAAACCCCCGTTTTGTTGAAGACCCAAATAAACACAATACCCCGGCATTTGATCGAAGCATCGGGGCTGCAACTGAGGACTGTGCCAAAGAACGGAATAAACTATTCGCCCTTGCAGAAGCACGGGAAAAACAAGCCTGGAAAGAATACCTGGAATGCATGGAGGCGCATAAAGACAATTTAATGGCGCGTTATTCAGACTGTCTTAGTTTTACAGACAAAGCTAACGAAGCCATGGCATTTTTGCGCAGTATCGATACGATGCCGTGCTACAAGGTGCGCTATTGGTCTGAGGTCTTCCACATCGAGAATATCGACCTGACAGTAACCAATGTAGTGGATTTGTTTCTGGCACGGATGAAGACGGAATTCGAATACCTGATGAACTGGATCAGGTCAGATTTTACAGACCCTGCCAGCATCGCGCTGGAACTCCCGGAAATCATTGCCAAAATGAATCAGGATTTGGAAGCGCAGTACACCCGAATTGGCCAGATAGCGGGCACGGGAGCCTATCCAGCGGCAATCACCGCTGCAAAAAAACAGATTTCTGCCAATCTCCAGGCCCTTCGGGAGGAACCGGAACCTCAGGAAATTAATCCTGACGATGAGCGGCAGATGCTGATGCCCTTCATTCTGAACTTGATTGATAATTACCAGAGCAACCTGCTGAAACGCCTCGACGACATCTCTCAGACCGGGGGCTTATCCAGTCAACAAGGTGGTCAAAGCTCTCCGCAGGCTGAGTCGTCACAATTACCGAGTAAGCGCGAAGACAGGCAGACTACCCAACAAGCTGGAACACCCGAAAGAGCTACCCCACCTGCTCAACCCTTGCCCACACCCCCAACGCATTCCGCGGATAGTAAATACGCTCAAGCACCTGCCGCGAAAACCTGTCCGCGCTGCGGGATGACCAACCAGGCAGATTTTCGGTTTTGCTTCAAGTGCGGCAGCGCTCTTCCTTCCAGCGCATCCAGCATGGCCGCTGGGGGCGGCCAGAAGCAAAACGCGCCAACTCCCAGCGCGATATGGTGCCCGGATTGCGGGCACCGCAGCCAGCCCGGAAATAATTTCTGCGTGAATTGCGGCTCCAATCTCAGAGCCCGACTTGCTGGCCAGCCATCCATCCCGACTGGCAAACCAGCGCCCCAACCGACACACCTCCCAGCGCGGCAGCCCAATGATGCCAGCCCGCCTTCGGCCCAGCGTTCCTCAAATGCCGTCGCGTCAATAGTGCAACCGACGCGCGCTCCCGCCCGGAATGAATATCAGTCAGTCCACATCCCTTCGTCAGAAGCAAATCAACAACAGACAAAGTCCATCCCTGCGAATGATTTCAAAAAATCGACAGGTTGTTGGGGAGTGGGTTTAGGGATTGTTAACGTTCTGGGAGGAATCGGGGTCATCATTTTGAGTTCGATTGTCTTTTACAGAGACCTGAATCTATTATCTATCCTGCTTTTTTGGGGCGGTCTATTCGAAATAATACTTGGGATCATCTCCATCATCAAAAAGAAATTAGTCGGCCGTCTACTGGTCATACTCCTTTGGGCATTTCTGTTTTTATTACTTTTGATTAATCTGATACGTTTTGCCGGAGGAATATTTCCGTACTAAGGATTGGCCAACACCTGAGCGCATTGGATTGGCCCAAGGAGAGGAAAACGATTCGCACAATCATAATGAAGAAAGGTTACAGACAGTCAACAGCAATTTTGGAGAATCCGGGGAATACGGAGGCGCGAATAATCACTTCAACTGAGCCGTTTGGAGCGGCCTTCATTTTGGAATAGAGGAACTTTTTAGTATTTCTTGGTTGAGCAGACAGATGTGGGCGTGCTGCAGAGCGGATTTGAAAATCCATCAAAAATCTTCTCGGAAATAAGAAAGCCTCTTCTCGAAAATCAATGACTCAGCCATTTTCTCCCATTAATAAAAATGCCCTCAGCGATGAGGGCAGCCAATTAATCGGGCAATTAAACAAAAAATGAGCGTGCAGGGGCTCGAACCCTGAACCAATGGCTTAAAAGGCCACTGCTCTACCATTGAGCTACACGCCCGACAGGGCATTATTTTAGCACGCCCATCCCCCTTCGTCAACCGCGTTTATCCCGAATTCCCAACCCCAGTGATATCATTAGTGCCAGTAAACCGAACGCTGATTTCCCGGCAGTCCTGTTCCATTATTTACAGTTCTGCCCTAAAAATCAAATGCGGCAATAATCCCAACATGTCAGGCGCGGTTTCTGTTGGCACACGGTAATTATCCGAAAGGAACATGAAAATGACCTTCACAAAACAAATCAAGCCCTTCGGCACCTGGCCTTCACCCATTACCCCCGAACTCATTGGCAGCAGCGCGCGCTTCTCCGATGTGCAGTGGGCGCCCGGCTCCGACCGCCTGGTCTGGTGCCAGTCGCTCAGCGGCAAATCCAGCCTGCTCACGCAGTCTGGTCTGGACGCGCCGTACGAGCTCAGCGGAGACTACAACCCCTCCGGCGGGGTCGGGTACGGCGGCGGTGAATTTTGCGCGGGCAAAGATGGAGCCCTCTTCGCGGAAAAGGACGGCCGCCTCTATTTCGCGCCGTACGGCCACGGCAGTCCGGTGCCGCTTACGCCAGCCTTTGGACGAAGCGCCAGCCCAAAACTTTCCCCCACGCAGGACCGCGTCCTGTTCGTGCATACCTATGAGGACCGCGACGTTCTGGCGCTCGTCCGACTGGACGGCAGCAGCTGGCCGCGCGTTTTCGCCTCTGGAGCTGACTTCTACATGCAGCCAGCCTGGAGCCCAAACGGCAGGGCGGCAGCCTGGGTGGAATGGGACCATCCCAACATGCCCTGGGACGGTACGCGCCTAATGTTCGCGCTGCTGGATGAAAGCGGCGAAGCCTGCGCGGAAGTTCACGTCCTCGACGGTGATGCAAGCACGCCCACTTTCCAGCCGGAATTCTCTCCGGATGGGCGCTACCTTGCCTATCTGCGCAACCCCGGCGAATGGGACCAGCTGGTCTTGTTTGACCTGGAAACCGGAGAAAAGCACGTCCTTCTGGACGGCCTTTCCCTGCTGCCGCCAGCCTGGGGGCAGGGTGCCCGCGTTTTGGCATGGGCTCCCGATGGCCTCTCCATCTATTACCTGGAAAATCGGCAGGCCAAAGTTTTCCTTGGCAAAATCGACCTGCCCGGCGGAGAATCCCAGACGGTGGACGTTGGCGCGTTCACCAATCTGGAACAGCTTAGCCTTTCCTCCAGCGGCGCGCTGGCTCTGATCGCCCAATCCCCCAGCCTGCCTGCCCGCCTGCTGGTAGTCCAAAATGGGCAAACGCGCGTTGCTGCCCGCAGCCGCGCGGACAATCTCCCTCCCGAAGACCTCCCTCAGGCGCGGGAAGTGGACTGGATTTCTTCCGACGGCGTGCGGGTCTTCGGCACTTACTACGCCCCCGCCAACCGGTCTTTTACAGCTCAGGGCCTGCCCACCATGGTGGTCTACATCCACGGCGGGCCGACCTCAGCGTCGCGCGTTGGGTTTGACCTGGACACAGCCTTCTTCACCAGCCGCGGATATGCCTATCTGGAAGTGAACTACCGCGGAAGCACCGGCTTTGGGCGTTCCTATCGCGACGCGCTGCGCGGAAACTGGGGCAGACTGGACCTTCAGGACGCGGTGGAAGGCGCGCGGGCCGTAGTGGGCATGGGGCTGGCGGACCCCTCGCGCCTCATCATCAAAGGCGGCAGCGCGGGCGGATACACCGTGCTTAACGCGCTGATCCATTACCCCGGTTTTTTCAAAGCCGGCTTGTGCTCTTACGGCGTGGCCAACCTCTTCACGCTGGATATGGACACCCACAAATTTGAAGCGCACTATAACGCCTCCCTGGTCGGCAGCCTGCCCGATGCCGCTCAAAAGTACCACGCGTTTTCACCAATCTTCCACGCGCACAGGATTAAGGATCCGCTGGCCGTTTTCCAGGGCGCGGAGGATAAAGTGGTGCCACAGAGCCAATCGGACAGCATCGTGGAGGTGCTCAAAGCGAACCGCGTGCCGCACATCTACCGGGTATATCCGGGCGAAGGGCATGGGTTCCGCAAAGCGGAAACAATTATTGATTTTTATGAAACTATCGAACGCTTCTTGCTGCAGCACGTCATATTCAGCATCTGACAACGAAAGCAGAATGAAGGACAAAAAAGGGATATGAATATCAAGGAAAACTTTATCAAGGCTTCAGATGGATTAAACCTTTACCTGCGCGCCTGGAGCGGCGCGCAAGCGGCCAGGGCTGTGGTCGTGCTGCTGCACGGCGTGGGCGAACACTGCCAGCGGTACGACCATGTAGCCGAGCGCTTTTGCGAGCGCGGCATTCATATGCTGGGCTACGACAGGCGCGGTCACTGCCGCTCTGAAGGCAGGCGCGGCGTCATCGGCAGCGTAGACCAATTGGTCGCGGATTTTTCCCAGGTCATCGCGCTGGCCAAAACTGAGTATCCCGGGCTGCCGGTTTTCCTCTACGGCCACAGCATGGGCGCTTTGGGCGTCCTCTACTATGCCCTGCGTGAAAAACCGGATGTCAGAGGGATTATCGCCACCAGCCCGCCTTTGGACAGCGGAACCATCCCGGAAAAACAAAAAAAGCTCATACGGGTCCTTGAGCCGCTTGTTCCCCACCTCACCATTCCAAGTAACTTGGACCAAAGCGCCCTCTCGCGCGACACGGCTGTAATCGCGGAATACCGGGCTGATCCGTTGGTGCATGATAAAGTCAGCGTGCGCCTGGGTGCTCACTTCGTGAACGCCCCGCGGTTTATCTTCGAGCACATTGAGGAATGGCGTCTGCCGCTTTACCTGGCGCACGGCACCGAAGACCGCATTTGCCCAATCAAGGGCTCAGACCTTTTCGCGGCCAAGGTGCCTGTTCCCATCACCTATCAGCGCTGGGACGGCCTATACCATGAGACGCACAACGAACCCGAAAAGGAGCAGGTAATCAGCGCCGTGCTTTCCTGGATAGAAGCGCAGCTGGCCTGAGAAGACCCACTCTCGCCCTGGTTTGGCCTGTTTAACACCGCTTGGTGAAAAGAGAGAAGCCCTCCGCCTGGAGGGCTTCTCTCTTGGCTGCTGTCGGTCGTCACCGAAGGTCATATTAATCAGTACATCACACAGCGGCGGGTAATTAAATAAAAAGAGCGGAGAGGGCGGGATTCGAACCCGCGATACCTCATCGGTATACTCGCTTTCCAAGCGAGCGCACTAGGCCAGCTATGCGACCTCTCCACAAGCAGAGCGCTATTATACCAGAATTTATTGCGGATTTCGCAAGGCAATTTTCCGAAATTTATTTCTTTTGGCCGTAATTCCCGCGGTCTTCCGCTTGTTCGGCAATTTGCTTTTCATCCAATAGCGGCACCGGTCCCACCGCGCGCGCCAGCAAGTATATCCTGGCCGCGTCCTCCAGATAAACCGCGGCTTCCAGCGCCTGGTCGAGGTCCTTGCCGAAAGCCATCACGCCGTGGTGTTTCAGAATAACGCACAGAGCTCCGCGGGCATACTCCACGGCAAGCGCTCCCATTCCCTCATCAGAAGAAATGGTGAATGGAGCCACATGCACGGCTTGCTGTGTGGCATCAATCATGAGCGTCAGGAAGGCGGGCAGCACATCGGTGACTAATCCCGCCGCGGTTGCGTAGGGCTGATGGGTGTGAATGACCGCGTTTACCGTGGGCATGTGCTTGAAAACAAAGAGCAGCGCGGAAGTGTCTGAGGAAGGACGCAAACAGCCTTCCACTACCTTACCCTGCGCGTCCACGCGGACAATGTCATCCGGCCGCATGCTGTCATAGCGCACCGCGGTGGGCGTCACCAGGAATGTGCCGTCTGGCAGACGCATGGAGACGTTCCCTCCGGATAAACTGACCAAACGGTAATGTTCCATGGTTAGCGCGCAATCCAATACTGCTCTTTTCTCTGATTCGTACATTTTCCATGCTCCCTTATTCCAGCCCTGCCCGGGCAATTTTTTCGACAAGAAATTCTCTGGCGCGCACGGCGCGTTCCAGATAATCGGGTTCATCGACAAACCAATACTCGATGATTAATGGCGCGTGAAAGTTGATTTTCTGCAGGCAGCGCAAAACTGCCTCAAAGTCCAACGCGCCGCTCCCCCACGGAAGGTTGTAACTGGTGCCAGGAACCGCGTCGCGAATATGCAGCCCGACCAGGTGCCCTTGCCCGGCTTCCAGCTCCTCCAGCGGCTCAAAACCCTCCGCCAACAGGTTCGCCGCGTCTGGGTATACCTGCAGCCAGGGGGAATTTACCTCCCGCACCAGCTCCAGAGCCTGGAGGATGGAACGAATATGCTTGTCCACCGGCTCAATCGCCAGCATCACGCCCAAATTGCCCGCCCATTCCGCGGCACGCGCCGCGTTTTCCTGGTAGCGCCTGGCCGTACCCTCGCTGGCAGGCTCGTAATACACGTCCGAGCCAGTCAATTGGAGCACGCGGATGCCGGTCTCAACACAAAAGTCCAGGCCTTTCCGCATCAGGTCCATAGCCCGTCGTGCAATAGCAGGGTCGGCGGAACCCAACGCGTACTTGCGGTGCCCGCTGAAGCAGGCGGAAAACAGCCGTATGCCGCTCTCCTCGGCTGCGCGGCGGGTTGCCCGCATTTCTGCCGCGCCCCAATCCAGGCGCGCCAGTCGGTCGTCGCTCTCATCGAGGCTGATTTCAAAAGTATCGTAGCCTGCCCGGACCGCATCCGCAAACATCTCAGGCAGCGGCTGGGGTTTAAGAGCTTTTTCGTAAATTCCGATGGGAAACGAAAGTTTTGCCGCCACTATTTTTTCACCGTTTCTGCTGCTTCCGCCAATGCGCGGTAAACCGCCAGTGGGTCCGGCGCGCCAAAAAACGACCTGCCAACAATGACTGTATCAATCCCCACTGCGCGTAATCTGGCGATATTCTCAAGGTTTACGCCGCCGTCCGCCCACAGCGAGACCCGGGCGGGCAGTTCGCAGCGAGCTTGTTGAATTTTCGACAGCACCGCGCTGCGCAGCTTCATCCCTTCAAAATCCGGCTCGGAGGTCAGGAAGAGGACGTAATCCAATTGTTCCGCAAAGTATGGCAGCGCGTGTGCGCCCGTTTTCAGGTTCAGCGCCAGACCGGCTCGCAGTCCCAGCCCGCGCAGCCTGCCTAAAAAAGTCGCTGGATACGGCAAAGCTTCCAGGTGCGCGCAAATGCTTTTAACGCCGCAGGCGCGCATGGGCTCAATGTAATCAAAGGGATTCGTGACCATCAGGTGCGCGTCCAGTTCGCCTCTCCACGCGCCGGCAATCGCCCGCACCATATCCATCCCGAAAGTGATGCTGGGCAAAAAATTGCCATCCTCAATATCAAGGTGCAGGTTTGGCAGCGGCTGGATGCGCTTAAGCTCGCTTCCGATTTCCAGCAGGTTTGCGGATGCTATGGAGGGAATAATTTTCATTTTTCACTTCCTCTGCTCATTTTTACGCGCTGCCGTGGAAACATTCCAGAGCAGCCAGGGCTTTTTCGTAGACCTGAAACTTTTCAGCGTAAATTTCAGCTTGTTCTTTCCGAGGAGTAAGGCGCTCGCGCATCTTTACCATCTTTTGGATTGCCTCCTGATAGTTGGCGAAAACCCCGCAGGCAATCCCGGCGCAGATAGCCGCGCCTTTCGCTCCAGGCTCATTTCCTTCCGGGATTTCAACCGGAAGCCCCAACGCGTCGCACATCATTTGCGACCAGACTCTCGAGTTGGTCACGCCGCCCGAAAGCCTGGCTTTGCTGAAAGCGTGCCCGTCTTTCACCAGCCGGTGAACATGAAAGACTGTCGAAAACACCACGCCTTCGTAAACCGCGCGAATCAGGTGCTCGCGTTTATCAAAGCTGCTCAGGTTAAAGAAAGCGCCTTTTCCACCCGCGACAGTCGCGGAATCAAAGAGGTAAGGTACAAATACCGCGCAGCTGTCCTCGGGCTTGAGTATTTCCACGCACTGGTCGCATTCCGCGTAAAGCTGCTGCCGGGTTTTACCGCTCACCTGGGCTGCCAGAAAGTTTTCTACGAACCACTCAAAGTTGCTGGCGGATGTCGGAGTGGACTCCTCCACCAAAAACTGCCCCGGTAAAAAGGATTGCGAGACGGAGTTCGTGGTCTCTCGATATCCGCGGCACAATTCCGGCGCAAGATACTCGTTGATAGACCAGGTGCCGGCAATCAAACAGAGCGTTTCGCCATCCAATACCCCGCTGGCTATTGCTCCGGCATCCACATCAAAGCAGCCGCCTGCCACCGGCGTCCCCTCTGCCAGCCCGGTCTGCGCCGCGGCTCGCGCGGATACGGTTCCCGAGACAGCCACCGGGCTGAGGCAAGGCGGCATAAGGCACGAACAATCCTCCAGACCCAATAGCTCGAAAAGTCTCGGCTCAAACGCGAGCGTGTGGATATTCATCAATCCCCAGGATGAAGCCTCCGTGAACTCACAAGCGGCAGTTCCGGTCAGGCGCAGCCGGATAAAGTCCTTGATTCCCAATACCCAGGCGCTGCGCTCAAGTACTTCCGGCGCGTTATCTTTAAACCAGGGCAGCAGCACAGCCGGCTGCGCGGCCCAAAAACCCTGATGGGAATATTGGAAAGCTTCGCGTTCAATCCCGCTTGCCGCGAATTTCTCAGCGTATGCCGCCCCGCGGGTATCCGTTGAGACGATGCAGTTCCAGGTGGCATTTCCGTTAGCATCGACCAGACACATGCCGTTGCCGTATCCGGTCAGTCCGATGCCAATGATTTCCCGCGGGTCTGCACCGCTCTTGTGAATGACATCACGGATCAGGTCCACAGTGGTCTGCCAGACCAGCTCCGGGTCTCGCTCGGTCATCCCGGGCTGAGGGAGAATCAGCGGCACCGGGCAGGAAGACACCGCGATTTCATCACCCTGCAAGTTAAACAAGGCGCATTTTGTTTTCGTGCCCCCGTTATCAATGCCGAGTAGATAGCGCATAATCCATCACTCTCTTCCGGAGTCTGGCCAAAACCTCCAGCTTCCTGAGTTTTATTACAAGAATTTTTCAACCACTTCGCCAACGGCGTTGCGATTGTTGCTTCTGCGCGTGATGTAATCAGCCGCGGCTTTGGCGTCGTCGCTGGCGTTGCTCACGGCCACCCCAAGACCGGATTTCCGGATCATCTCCACATCGTTGGAGAAATTCCCCACCGCGACAATATCCTCTGTGGGAATGTTCAACCTTTGGGCAAGGAAGCTGACCGCGCGCCATTTATTTATCCCATGCTGGAGCACGTCGTAGTAATGCGGCTGGGAGTGCATGGTGTAAAGGTTTAGTCCTTCGCGCGCAATCAGGCGGTCCATCATCGCCCGGGATTTCGGCCCGTACACACAAAAGCTGTCTATCTCTGTCAGCGGCGCGTCCGCGGGCTCGCGGATAATGACAGGCTGGTAATTGGCATAACGCGCGAATGCTTCCACGGTCTCATCCATCAGGGTCGCGCCCCAAAAACGGCCGGCTTTGATGTGCAGAAGCCTGTTCTTGCGCAAAAAGTACTGGATGACAATTTCAGCGGCGCGGGAGTCCAGGCATTCATGCAAAAGGACTTCGCCGGTTGCCAGCGCGGTGATTTTCGCGCCGGTATCCACGACGAGATAATCGGCGTAAGGGAAGCGCGGCTCCAGCGAAAGCACCTCGAATTCGCTCCTGCCGGTTACGAAGCAAATCGCCGCGCCTTTTTCGCGGGCAAGGCGCAGGCTTGCTGCCGTGGCATCGCTTATCTGCCCATGGTCATCAACGGTGGTGCCGTCCAGGTCCAGCGCCAAAAGTTTGCGGTGGGAGTTGGTTCTGACGGTCACCTTTATTTCAGTGCCTCCCGGAGAGCGTAAACGGGTTTCATGAAGGCTTTCACGCGTTCCGGGTCCACTGGATTGAAGAGCTTGCCTTCGACTTTAAAAGTCGTCGCAACCACCGCGCCGTCGCAGATTTTCAACTTTTCCGTGATGGTGTCTTTGTTGCATCCGGTGTTCGCGAAAACCAAAGTCTCGGGAACGGCTTCTTTTACCTGCGCGAGCAGCTCGTTCTCCACGCCTTTTCCAGCCGCTGAACCCGAGACGCACAGCGCGTCCGGCGCGGCTTTGAACACCAGCGAGCGGGCAATCTCCGTCAGGCTGCGCGTGTCCAGGTTGGTATCGGATTCCGGATTGAGGAAAAACAGCAATTTGAGGTCATCCAGCCGCAGCGCGCTCTTTCGGCGTATCAGCTCGGAAAGTTCGTTGTTGTAGAAGCCGCCGTCGCCAGCATACACACCCGAAAAGGTGCCCCTGGCAAAAGACGCGTCCACCGCGGCTGCCAGTTCAATGGTTGCCAGGCCGTCGGAGATGCAATCCACGCCAAATGGGACGCGGATTTCATCCATCAGCTCGCCGATAACGCGCGCCATTGCGCTGGGTGTGACAAAACTCATACGGCGCTGATAAGGCAGGCTGAATTCATTGGAGAAAATAATGCCGTCCACGCCGCCGTCCTGAATGGCGTGCAGGTCCGCGCGTGCCAGGTCAATGACGCGTCGCATGCTTGCCCCTGCTTTGTATAAGGGGTCGCCTGGCAAAGGCTGAAGGTGCAGCATGGAGATAATGGGTTTCTTGACATTAAATAAGGTTTCTGTCCAGCTCATAGTATTTCCTTTAACTTCGCGGATATACAGCGCCCCGCTCAGACCGTCAGCGCGGCTGTCACAAAACTACCACCCCTTAATGGGATGCGCCATCGGATGGTCCGCGGTCGCGTAGTCGCAAATCAGCGTAACATCCGGGATGTAAGCAGGCAAAAGTGTGACCGGATACTCCAGGGTGGGTTCGCTAAAGAGCGCGACGCGCACCACAGTCTGCTTCCAGGCGCCCGTCGCTACCATTAATATTGCGCGTCTGGCAGTAAGCATGCTCTTGAATCCCAGCGTAACCGCCCTGGGCGGCACACGGTCGTAACAAGCCCCAAAAGTGCGCTGGCTCAGCGCGACGATGGTGTCATCGGTCAGGTCCACGATGCGGGTCTTGGAGCGGGCAAACTCTTCCAGGGTGACGCGGTGGGTGTAAGAGCGTGGGGCTTCGCAAAAAGCCACCAAACCTTTCGCCCCGACGCCAGCCCACAGGGTATCCACCCCGCCCATCTCTTCAATCGTCTTATCGATAGCATCCAGGTCGTTGATGCGAGGCCAATGGCGCTGCTCCAGCGGCACGTTCAATTCGGGGTCAATCCGGCCGTAGAAAGCGGCATTCATAGTGCCTTCCAGGCTCTCATAGGTATCTGCCACAGGATAAGGCCGGCCTTCCCAATCGAGAAAGTCATCCATATGAAAGACGTGCAGATTTTTCATGCTGATGCGCTCGCGGTTGACGCGCTCGATGAGCACATCGTATTCATCGGTGGGACCAGCTGGCAAAATCCATTTGGTAATCCTGCCCTGGCGGTTGTTTTCCGCAATTTCATCCGCTATCATATTGCCGATAAGCCGCATGGCGGTCGGGCGGTCTTCCTTAATAATCAGATTGATTTTGCGTTCAGGATGGTCCTGCAGCTGTTCCACCGGCAGGCTGCACCACCGAAATAGTTCTTCCCGTGTAATCTCCATTTTATTCCTCCCCATTCAAGAGCGCTTTGATGGCGCGGTAACCGCGCGCGGCGGCGTATTCAGGCTCAGTCTGATAGCGGGTAAAAAGTTCCAGCGAAAGGTATCCGTCGTAACCGACTTCTTTTAAGGTGCGGATGATGCCCGGGAAATCCATCTGGCCGTCGCCGGGGATAAGATGGTCCTCGCTGTCAATTGTCGCATCAATAAAATGGATGTGGCGGATATCACTGCCGCATTTATTGAAGTATTCGACCATTGGCTCACGCGCGATCAGCGGGCAGGCCAGGTCCAGCATGCCTTTGACCATGGGGGAATTGACAGAGCTAATCGCCCAGTGCAGGTCATCGGAGGTGACCAGGATAGTGCCCTCATAGGGCGTGACCGGTTCCAAAATGATCATCTGGCCAATTTTCTCAGCGTGTTCGGCCAGGATTTTGATATTGTCGATGAAAAGCCGGCGGACGTCAGATTCGAGCCGGCCGTAACCCGGATGGTTGCACGCGAACATGCAGTACTGCGAGCCAATCGCCCTGGCAGCTTCCAGCGACCGCTTGAAATACTCCAGGCTTTCCTGGTTCAAATCGGGGTCTTCAAACACCAGGCTGTAGGGCGAGCCGGTGTTTTCGGGGGCATAGCTGATAATCGGGAGCTGATAGCGTTCGGAGAGCGTGCGGATTTTCTCTGCCCCGCCGCGAAGAATATCCAGCGGAAACGCGTGCGGACGGAACCCGCCTATTTCTATCGCGTCGTATTGATATTTTGCGGCAAGTTCAAAGGACTTTTCCAGAGGATAACGGGAAATACCCGCCGTAAACAAACTAATCTTCATACGCAACTCCTTTATATATCATGAGGCGCCAAAAAAGCGCGATTTTTTCAAAAAATACCCCCCAGATTTGAAAAAACTGAAGGTGGTATGCCCAAACGTGATGATAACAGATAACTTACAGCCTTTATTTTACCACTATTTCGGAAAAATCAATAGATAAGCTATTGACAATATTGTACCAATAGATGTAGAATACACACCATGCTGACAAAAGTTCCTGTCGAAACCGCCCTTGCAGTCTGGATGCTTGCGATATGATTTTTGAAAAATCGCTTCCAAGCACTCCTTCTTTCCTGACTCCCCTGCCCAAGCGCCGGAATTTTTCTCAGCTCTTTTCGTCCCATCCCTATGGATTGTCATTACGGCAGTCAAGTACATCGGTTCGCCGCAATTTTTATCAATAAAACTATAGCAAAGAAAGGATTTCATTAATGGCAACGCAAACTGAAACACAAGTTGCACCAGCGGTCGGAGCGGAAGGCAACCTTCTCTCCCGCAAACTGGGCTTCCTCGCGGTCCTCGCTATCGGCGTCGGGACTACGATTGGCTCCGGTATTTTCTCCTCTGTCGGCGAGGTCGCCCGCGCGGGCGGCAGCGCTCTGATGACTGTGCTGGCTTTTCTTGTCGGCGGCATCATAATGATCCCTCAAATTCTGGCCTACGCCGAGCTTTCCTCCGCCTATCCCGAGAACGGCGGCGCGTACATTTACTTCCGCGAAGCTGGCTCAGATTTCCTGGCTTTCCTTTCCGGATGGATTGGTTTCTGGGGAACGGACACCCCCGGCATTTCCATCATGGCCCTTGCCATTGCCAACTATATCGGCTTCCTGACCGGTATCGAAGGCGCCTGGCTGAAAGTGATCGCCATCGCGTTCATCGTCTTCTACGCCTGGACCCATATCCGCAGCGTTGAAGGCGGCTCCAAGACCCAGACCGCGCTGACCGTCATCAAGGTCATTCCCTTCGTGCTGTTGATTGCTGTCGGCCTCTTCTACCTGCAGGGCAGCCTGCTTTCCACCCCCGCGATTGCTGGCGCTCCTACCGGCATCCTGGCCCTCGTCGCGGCGATTTCCGCCACCACCTGGTCATATGACGGTATGCAGTCCGCCGCCTGGGTTGCTGGCGAAGTCAAGAACCCTCGCAAGAACATGCCCAAAGCTCTGATCGCCACCGTCCTGTTTGTCACCCTGCTGTACACCCTGATTTCCCTGGTCATCACCGGCCTGCTGCCGATTAACAACCTGGTGGAATCAACCGCTCCCGTCGCCGACGCCATGGCGCGAATTCCATTCATTGGCCAGATTGCCGGTATCGTTACTGCGGTCATCGCCGTCCTCGTCATCAACGGCTCCCTGACCAGCCTCATCCTGATCCAGCCCCGCCAGCAGTGGGCTATGGCGCAGGATGGCATGTGGTTCCGCTCCTTCGGCAAGGTGCATCCCAAGTGGCAGACCCCGGTGCTCTCCATTGTTGTGCAGTGCGCGTTTGGCATCCTCTTCCTGTTCTTTGCCTCTCTGCGCGACTTGCTCGGCTATTTCACCTTCGCGCTGCTGCTCCGCAACACCGCCACCATGGCCGCTATCTTCTGGCTGCGCAGGAAAGAAAATTACAAACCCAGCTTCAAGATGCCTGTCTGGGTTCTGATGACCATCCTGGCGATTGCCTTCTCTTTCATTCTGTTGGTCTCCACCCTCCTGTGGGCTCCCGGTCCCAGCCTGATTGCCGGCGTCATTGGCGCTGTCACTGGCTATCCTGCCTACCTGTACTTCAAGAAGACCCAGAAGCCGTTTGAAACATTTGGTAACGAAGAAGCGTAGCCTTCAGAACAGACCAAACTGTAAGTAAACCGATGTAATCCTCGGGGGCATGGGAAGCGGCCGCGCAGAACATGCCCCCTTAATATTGAAACCAATAAAACCTGGAAGGAAAAATGGCACATTTTTTTCAAAACCTTGTAACAGAACTGATTACCCCTTTTAACGATGACGGCAGCGTTGACCATGAGACTCTGGCCGCGATTGTCGATTTCCAGATAAAAAACGGCGTCCGACACTTCTTCGTGAACGGCCTGGGCGGCGAAAGCCATCTGCTCAGTCTGCAGGAACGCCAGGACGTTCTCCGCACGGTTTCTTCCCGCTGCACCAACGGCGAGAAAACCATGGCATGCGTGTTTGTGTCCACGGTTCGGGAAGGAAAAGAGCTGATAGACCTGTACTCCGACGTCCGGCACGACGCCGTGTGCCTCACCGCGCCGGCCTTCTTTCCATACACGGAACAAGCCCTCTATGCCTTCACCTCCGAGCTGTTGGAATACGCCAATCAGCCAAGCTACATCTACAACTGCGTCCAGATGGGAACACTGTACTCCCCGGAGCTGCTGGCAAAGCTTGCAAAAGACCACAGCAACCTGTACGGTTACAAAAACGCCACGCGCGATATTGTCCATTACATGCAGTGTCTGATGCGCATCGACCCGACCAAATTTGACTTTTTGGACGGATGCGACGCGACCATCGCCCCCACCATGTTAGTTGGCGGCGTAGGATGCGTCTCTTTTATGGGCGTGCCCTTCCCAAAGGAAACCAAAGCCATCTGCGATTACGCGCTGGCCGGCAATACCGAAAAAGCCATGCAAGCTCAGTACAGAATTCTCGAACTGCGCAATATCCTAAAGAAATCTCCATTCAACGCTGCCTACATGCTGGCGATGGAACTTACCGGCGGACCGGTAGCCCGCAATACGCGCATGGTGCCCGAGATGGCGCAGGTTTCTGACGCGGTGCGCAAGGAACTCTATGAAACCTACGCCCGCCAGCAGGCGGAACCGTTGGAATAATTGCCAGCACCGTATTGAACGCCAGGACGAGAGAAAAGGAACGCAATGATGAAGAGCACCAGAATTGCACTCAATGAAGCGGCGTTTTCTGAGAAAGAAAAAACCTTCCTCACTAACGAGGCGTTTACCGTCAGCCTGTTTCGCTATTCGACGCAGGTTTGCGCGGCGCGCCTGAGCAACTCCAAAATCAGTCTGGTTGTGCTGCCTTTCCAGGGCCAGCAAGTCTGGCGCTTTCGGAGCCCCATCGGCGACCTGACGATGAAGTCGATTTTTGAGGAACCAGAAAACACCACCCGCTTTGGGCTCAATTACGGTGCGTTCCTGATTCACTGCGGGCTGACCGCCAACGGCAACCCATCCTCTGAAGACACGCATCCGCTGCACGGTGAACTGCCAAACTGCCGTTACCAGCAGGCCTGGCTTGAGGTCGGCTCGGATGAACAGGGCGATTACCTGAGCCTGGGCGGGAGCTATACCTACCGCAACAGCCTGGAATATCATTATGAATTTTCGCCGGAGCTGTGGTTGCGCCCGGATTCCGCTCTGGTGGATATGCGCATTCAGGCGCGCAATTTCCGCCTCAAACCAATGAAATACATGTATATGGCCCATATCAACTGGCTGCCCGCCGACGGCGCGCACCTGCTCTGCAGCGCGGACCCCAGGACGACTGAGGTTTTCTCCGACACTTTCGGGCTGCCCAACAGCGACCAGCAGAAATTCATGGACTACACGGCACGCCTCGGCGCAGACCCAACAATCGCGGATACAATTGATTCATCCAGCCAGTTTTACGACCCGGAATTGTGCATGTACCTGCACTGCGTTCCGGATGAACAGGCCTACGCGCATGCCATGCAGGTTTACCCGGATGGGGACGCGGCCTATGTCGGCTTCCGCACCCGGGAACTGCCAAACGCGGTGCGGTGGTTCGCGCGCACGGGCAGCGAAGACGCGCTCGCGTTCGCCATCCCCAGCACGAACAACCACCTGGGTTTTGCCCGCAACGACGCCAAAGGCCTGGTTCGGGAAATTGCCGCGCAGAGCTGCCTGGAAATGCATTACCGGTTTGGTTACCTGACTTCTGAGGAACGCCGCGGTGTTGAAAATAATATCAATCGGGTTCTCGGCAAAGCTTAACGCTGTCCAAAGAGCCACAAAAGGAGTACGAAATGACAAAAAATATCGATGTGATTGTTCTGAACAGCCATGGCGTGGGCCAGTTCTGCAACATTAAAAGGCTACCTTTCCTGGGCGAAACCCTGCGCGCCTGGAACTGGCGCGTAGAGGAAGACGGCGGAAAAGGCACCACAGTTGCCGTTTCACTCGGCCGGCTGGGTGTGAAAACCGCCTATGTTGGCAAGGTTGGAAAAGACCCGTGGGGAGACCTCGGCTTTAAGTGGATGGGCGACGCCGGCGTTGATACAACCTATATGTATCAATCCGATGAAGTAGCCACCGGCACAGGCCTGGTGATGATTGACGAGGACGGCAACAATACCATCGTCGACGGCGACAGCTCGCTGGAGAAGCTGACCGTTGAAGAAATCCGCGCCGCGTTGGAAGACCTGAAAGATGCGAAGTATTTCATCACCGGCTTCGCCATGCCGCAGCACCTGGCGCTTACAGCCGCGAAAATGGCGCACGAGATGGGCATCACCACCGTCCTCAATACCAGCCCGCTGCCCCATGAACCCATGGGCGATCTGAATTATATTGATTACATCGTGTGCAACGAGGTGGAAGGGCGCGTTCTGGCGGAATTTGAAGAAGGCTCCATGGATTATGAGAAAATTGCCCGACGAGTGAGAGAGATTTACCACTGCGGGTCTGTGGCGATGACCCTGGGGGAAGAAGGCTGCCTCGTTCTGCATGAAGATAAGGTCTTCCGCGTTCCCGCGGTAAAAGTTGATGTTGTTGGAACCGTTGGCGCAGGGGACAGCTTCCTGGCGGCTTTCGTCGCCAACCTGGTCTGGGGCAAATCGGTGGAGGAAGCCGCCGCCTGGGCAGTCAAGTGTTCCGCGCTCAAGGTCACCCGCGCCGGCACGATACCCGCCTTTCCCTACCTGCACGAGGTTGAAGCTTTTATCGCCAAACTGGACGAAAACAAGTAAAGCGTTTACGCGCCTCCCCCTGGTGTTAAGCCCGTACAGAACCGGTTCTTTGTAACCGGTTCTTTTTAATTTTCTTTCCGTCCTGAATTTGTCAGGATTACCCGCGGCGGAACAGAGATTTCATCTATGCGAAAGAACACGGCGGCACAGAGAGGCCGTCTTTGCGAGGTAGCGCAGCAACCGCGGCAATCTCCCTTTCTGCCTGTGGTTCACCCTCAAGCCGAAAGCGAATCAAAGTATCCTTTCAATATCGTTTCGCGCCTCATAATGGAGCAAAAAGCTGGAATGGACGCGAACCAGCCATCTCCTTTTTTTGAGAAACACTCTGCCGAGGCCTCTTTCTTATCGCTCAGGCTACTGCCGAATCAGACTCAGGCAGACAATTTCAAGCAACCTTGGAGCGGCCTAAGCTCTCAATGATTCCCGAACCGAAACCCAGGCGCCCACCTCACAACTCCCGCATCAGGTCTTTGGTGCGCAGGTAAAGCTCATCGAAAACCTTGCGATAGCGGGCATAAACCGCCTGGTTCTGCGGATTTGGAATATAGACTTCCGCCGGACTGATTTTCTGGCTTAGCTCAGCGAAGCTGGCGCTGTTGCCAACTGCCACCGCCGCGAGTAAAGCATCCCCAAACGAGGCGCCGATGGTGATTTTGGCGGTCTGAATGACATGGCCGGTGATGTCGGCGATAATCTGCAGCCAGAGCTTGTTTTTTGTGCCGCCCCCCACTGCCATAATCTTGGTCAGCGGCTGCCCGTGTTCGCTGATGATATCCAGATGCTGCGCGATGCTGTATCCAACGCCTTCCAGTGCGGATTTGTACATGTGCGCGCGGGTATGCTGCAGCGTCAGCCCAAAAATAACGCCGCGCGCCTGGGGGTCATTGATGGGCGTGCGCTCGCCGGCGAAATACGGCAGCGTAATTAAGCCCCCGCTGCCGGCCGGGATGCCCTCAAGCTCATCCAGAATGCTTTCATAAGCATTTCGGCCGCCTTCTTCCTGCTGGGCGAGCTTATCAAAGAAAACAGTATCGCGGTACCAGCGCGTGAGCGTGCCGGCATTATTGGTCCCTCCGGTAATACTGAAAGCGCCGGGCAAAATGAACGTGTCGTGCCATAGGCGCGGGTCTGTCACCAATCGGTCGGAGCAGTAAATCAGGTAGCAGCTGGAGCCCAGCATCACCATCATATCCCCGGGAACAAAAATTCCGGTGCTGATGGCTTCCGCGCCGGCGTCATCGGTGCCAGTAATTACCGGCGTGCCTTCCGCCAGGCCGGTTTCGGCTGCGGCCTGGGAAGTGACCGTTCCGACGATATCCATGGTTCCGCGGCAGTCCGCCAATTGGTCCGGGCGGCAGTACAACTGGCAAAGCTCCTCATCAATGCTTCCATCCGGCTTATAACAGGGCGTGAACGTATTAATCAGGAATTTATCAATCACATACCTGCCGGTCAGCTTAGCGGTCAGATAAGAGGTGGCTGTCAGGAATTTATATGTCTTTTGGTAGACCTCAGGCTCGTTATTTTTTATCCACAAGATTTTCGGGGCGACGTCTGAAGAGCATAGCGGGCGGCCCCACAGCGCGTTGACCTTATCCTGGCCGTAGTAAGCGTCCATGAATGCCATCTCGCCCACCGCGCGGGAATCGATGCCGTAGAGGATAGCTTTGCGCAGCGGACGGCAGTTCTCATCCACAGGCACACAGTCCGCGCCCAGCGCGCTGGTGCCAACGCAGGCAATCTGGGCCGGGTTGATGCCGCTTTCCGCGATCAGACCGCGCGTGACGGCGCACAGGTCCTGCCACCATACCGCTTCGGCATCGTGCTCATAAAAATTTGGCTGGGGGTTGTCCAGCCCGTGCCGGACGGCCTTGCTTGCCACCAGGTTGTAATCCTGGTCAATCAGCACGCCCTTGCTTTCATACGTGCCAATATCCACCCCTAAAAAGTAACGATTGCCCATGAAGGTCACACTCCTGTTTACCGAATAATTGAATATTCGATGGTATTTTTCTGCGGTTGGTTATTCACCCTGCACAGTGATGGTATACGAACGCTGAGAAGGGCCGTCAAACTCCATAAAGTAGATTTCCTGCGCTTCGCCTTTCACAATTCTGCCGTCTACCACGGGGAACAGGCAGCTGTAGCCGGTGAGCATCGATTTGAGGTGCCCGCTGGCATTGCCGGCCGTGCTGCCGTAGCTGCGCAGGATGCGCGCGTGAGCGTACGGGTGGTCCTCCGGGACAAGCCTTTTAAGGGCGTTATCAATATCGCTCTCCAGGCATTCCAGAGCTTCATTGACCATGATGCCGGTGGTGGTGTGGCTGCTGATGACCGCCACAAGCCCGTTCCGCACGCCTGATTCCCTGACAGCGGCAATCACTTCATCAGTAATCAGGATGAATTGGTTGTATTGGTTGGTGAGCAGCGTATTGCGTTTGTGAAAGAACATACGCCTCCTTATCCCAGAAATTCCAGCGCGTTTTGCCCCAGGACCAGGTCCAGAGTGCCCGCGCGCCAGCCAATATTGCGCAGAGCTTCCACCATCCGGATTTGCTCAAAGCGGGGATTGTTGGACCCAAACATCACCTGATGGCGCAGGGAGCGGTCAATCCAATACTCGCCCAGGATGCGTTTAAACACATGGTCATAAAATTCCCGCGCGCTATCAAAATACAGCAGGCTGGTATCCGCGTACATATTTGGGTATTTCAGTAATAGCGCCGCGGTTTCCAGCACCCACGGGAAACCAAAATGCGCCAGGCAAATCCGCAGTTTGGGATAGCGCGCGGCCACAGGCTCAAACTCCAATGGGTTGGAATAGCGCATGCTCGTATTTGGTTCAAGACTCATGCCGGCGTGGAAAATGATGGGTTTGTTGTAGCGCAGACAAATGGCATAAATTGGGTCCAGCATGCTGCTGGAGGGAGAGAAATTCTGACGGGATGGGTGCAGCTTGAGCCCGGCCAGTCCCAGGTTGCCAAAGGCGTGCTCGAGTGCGTCGGCCGCGTCCGGGCGGTAGGGGTCCACCGAAGCAAAGCCAATGAAGCGCCGGGGGTCAAGGTCTGCCAGCTGCCTGATTTCTTCATTGCTGACGATAAACTGGTTTTCCTGTGTGGTCAGGTCGAGCGGCAGGAGAGCCAGGCGGTCTATTCCGGCGCACTGCATCTGGTTATGGATATGCGCGAGGCTGGTCGCGCCCGCCTTGTACAAACCCAACGCCTGCCGCCGCTGTTCAAGCAGTTCCTCATTCGGGCAGATTGCTTCAAAAAACGCCGGATGGGTATGGATGTCAATCACTTCTCCCATGAATTCTCTCCCGCCGCTATTTATCAGCTTAACAACTCGCGCATTCTTTCCATGGCCAGTTCAGAATACAGGCTCGGTTCGTTCAGGTAGGCCATCACCAATTCAACCGTGCAGAAGTGCTGGTAATTCCTGGCTTCGATGGCGCGCAGCAGCTGGCGCAGCGGGATATTACCGTCTCCAGGCATCATATGGGTGTCCGAGCAGCCGTCGCTGTCGATGATGTGCATGTGGCGCAGGCGGTCGCCCAGTTTGTCAAAATAGCTCATGATGGGCTCGCGGTTGCAGAAGGGGGGACAGATATCGCACATGCCCACCAGACGGGGGGAATTGATGGTATTCAGGACGCGCACCAGGTCATTGCAAGTGACAATGACATTGGATTCATATTGGGTCAGCGGCTCAAGCGCGATATCAATTTCAATATCTTCAGCATAGTGCGCCAGTTCGGTAAAGGTGCTGATGACGCGCTCCCAAATTTCATCGTGGGTGGCTTCGTAGCCGGCATGTGCGGCGGAGAGCAGGACAAATTTACCGCCCATCGCCTTGGCCATGTCCATATTCAGCTTGATGTATTCGATACTTTCTCGGCGCATGGCTTCCGTGCCAATCATGGGATTGTACGGATATCCGTTGGTTTCCGGGGTATAGCCAATAATTTCCATGTTGTACTTGTCGCGCAGCGCGAGCAGCTCCTTAAGCTGCCCGGCTTTCAGGTCTGGCGCGTACGCGTGCGGGCGGCCGCCCCAAATTTCAATCCCGTCGTATCCCAGTCGTTTCGCGTCCGCGAACGCCCGCTCCAGCGGGTAGCGCATATAGCCCATGGTGAACATTCCGATTTTCATTTTTTGTTTCCTTTTCTTAACCAGATTGATTGCAGTGCCTTTCGGCGCTGTTATGTAAATCTCCAGCACATTCACCGGCGCGGAACGCGCCCTCACCCGGGGAATTCCTCTTTCTTGGTGTTCACGGTGCGCGTCAGATGGACAAAATCACCGGGTCGGTATCCAGTCTGTTTGCCCACATTGATGGAAATCAGCTGAATCGGCACAATTTCGGCCAGCGTGCGCCCAATGCCACGGTTCCTGGGCAGAACAATGGTTGGCAGCAGGGCCGAGGTTTCGTTGGCAGCCCAAAATACCTTCATCCCCAGGCCGGCCGCTTTAGCAGCCAGGAATTCGTCCTCTTTACTGGTCTGCTCCTCGCCTTCCAGCGCCAGAAGGGTAAAATCCGGACCCGCCATCTCCACCGCGCCGTGCCAGAATTGCCCGGTAGTCAACCCTTCCACATACAGTTTTGGGCCCTCCTTGAAACACAGCGCGCCCTCCAAGGCGGTGGCGTAAGAAGCGCCCCGCCCGACAATCGCCAGCTTTTTGACTTCACCGAGCGCGCTGTCCAGCTCCTGAATGTGCCAATCCAAGTCAGCCAGATAGGTTTCCAGCCCATCGGCGGTAGTGCGCAAATCCTCCATATCACCATCGACATCCTTGCCGGCCAGGCTGAAGGCCATCAGCTGGGTGACAGCGAGCGTGCCAAGGTAACTGCGCGTGGCCAGGGTAATATCATTGCCGGTGTGGATGGGCACAATCAAATCCGCGGCCAGCCCAAGCGGACTATCCGGATAATTGGTGTTCGCCAGGATGAACGGCGATCCAAGCTCCTCGCGCCGGCGCAGCAGACGCGTCATTTCAATGATTTTGCCCGAATTGGATATCATCCAGAGAAGGGTGCGCGAGTTTATCAATCCGGCCGCGTAGCTGTTCAGCTCGCTGGCGTCCACCCACACAGCGGGCAGGCCTGCCTGGGCAAGCCGCACCCAGGCCGCGTAGGCGGCAAAAAAGGAAGAGCCCATGCCTGTCAGGATGACGCGGTCAAATTCCCCCGCCTGCCAGCGGGCCGCGAGCGCGCTCATGGCCTCGGGGTCGTAGCCTCTGATGGCATTGCGCACGCCTTCCGGCTGGGAAAGGATGTCGGTAATGAAAGGAAAATCTTCGTGCATTTTTTACCTCATGGTTTCCTTTGCTTCGGCCTTTTGCCTCAGCAGCAGCGCGTACGCCGCCCCAATAACGCCGGAGTAGTATCCCAATTTGGCCGGCACGATGGTCACCTTATCCGCGGGAACCATCAGGTTGTGTTTGCGCATGGTCTCTTCCACATCCGACCTGAGCAGTTCATAGCTTTCGATGACGCCTCCGCTCAGCACTACCACTTCCGGCACATATGCGGAGATTAAATTCAATAAACCAAGCGCCAGGTATCCGGCCTCCCGCTGCATAATTTCGAGCGCTTTCAGGCTGCCTTTTTCCGCCGCGTTGGCCACCGCTGCGCCGGTCACAATATCGGGCGAGCTGAGGTTTAACTCCTGCAGGAATTCCGGGTCCTGGCTGGCGATTTTTCTGGCATGGTCCGTCAGGGCATCCCCGCTGGCAAGACTTTCCCAGCAGCCCTGCGCGCCACAGTAGCACTGCGGGCCGGCAGGGTCTATGATGTGGTGCCCCGCCTCTGGGTGCGCGCCGTCTATCCCGCGATAAATCTGACCGTCCAAAATCAGGGCGGTGCCAATACCAGTGCCGACGGTCACCGCCAGCAGACGCCTGGCGCCTTTTCCAGCGCCTTGCCAATACTCGGCCAAAGCGGCAGCGTCCGCGTCGTTTTCAAGCACGCACGGCAGTTTGAAATGCTCGCTGACCAGTTCGGTGTAGGGAACAAACTGCCAGGCCGGACTGGAATACGGACTGCGGATAGTCCCCTTGAATGGGTCTACCGGACCGGTAGCTCCAACCCCAATTCCCAGAATCTCCGGCGAACCGTTTTCTTTCAAGAGCGTTTCCACCAGTTCAATGGTGGCGCGCGCGCCGGTATCCTCGCGCCGGTCAGTTCCCAGCCGGCTGCTGCGGACGTCAACGGCCTCGCCGTCCTGCGTGACCAATCCGGCGCGAACGTTGGTCGCGCCAAGGTCCACGCCCACAAGCAGCGGCGCGCTGCCGCGGTAACGACTGCCGCTTGGTTTCATGTCGCCTGGCAGGTATTTATTACGGAACGAGGTGGAGAAACTAACCGAGAAGGCTGCTTTTTCACTGCGGGTGAAAGATTGGTTGTATTCAATCACCTTTCCGGCTTTGTTGCGCGTCACGCACTCAAACATCAAAACCGGGGTTGCGGGGGAAATCTTTAGCCAGCGCGCGTCTTTCGCGTCCAGCCAATACGCCGTCAGCGTTTGCCAGCCGTGGTCGTAGGTATGGCCATGGAATTCCATAATGTCAAAAAGCGAAAACACTTCCAGGTCCATGTATTCCAGGTCAGGGAGCAGCGCTTTGGGAGTGTAGACATCTTCGATGGAGTACGGCTCACCGTTGATGTAATAAAGGCGGCGCATGTAGAAGATGTCGTCGTCCGGCTCAATTTCAAGAATCTTCGCGTATTTCACACCTGCCGGACGCACAATTTTTGTGAGCATTTTGACCGAAGGTTCGCCGCCCTGCTCGCGGATTTTCTGCCTGAAACCAGACATCGAGTCAAGCTCGTGCCGGATTCTTTTTCCGACCACGAAGACGCCTTTTCCCTGCACGGGTTTCAGCTGGCCTTCAAGCGTGAGGGAGTTAATCGCGTTGCGTACTGTCAGGCGGTGGATGCCAAATTCTTCCACCAGCTCGCTCTCCGACGGAATGGCCGTGCCGGGCGGGTACACGCCTTCTTCTATGCGCGAACGCAAAATATCCCGCAGTTGGATGTACTTGGGGCTCTGATTTTTATCGTTGATTACTTCTTCACCCATGGTTCAAAGACCTCCACAACTTCCGCCGCCACGCGCGCGCCGCCGCGCAAGGCCTCTTCCAGGCCTTTTCCGCGCAGCACTTCCGCCATAAATCCGGCGATGAACGCATCGCCCGCGCCAACCGTATTCTCCACCTGCGCGGGGAAAATTCCAAAGTGGTAAAAACGTTCGCCGTCGTACGCGCTGCTGCCTTCCACGCCAAGGGTTCCCACCACAACTTTGGGGCCCTGCCTCCAGGCGTCTGCGAGGAAACTTTCGGCCTCGGACGGTTTGAGGGAAAAGAAGGCGTAATCCACATAAGGCAGGGTGCGGGCCACCAGCGGGTCATCTTTTTTGGTGGCGTAATCAAAGCTCAGCAGCGCGCCGTGCGCCTTGAGCCCCGGCAGGTCGTTATCCGCCTTTCCCCAAAAAGCTGTGTGCACCAGGTCGTGCCGCGCCGCAAAATCTATCTCTTCGGGGGTAAAGACAAGGTCTGCCAAAACCCCTTCCACATATTCCCCATGCACGCGGTCCTTTCCATCCATGTCCATGTAAGTGACCGCCGTTGCGCCATTCCCAACGCGCACGTGGGAAATATCGATGCCTTCAGATTTCAGGGTCTCCAGCATCCAGCGGCCGTTATCGTCGCTGCCGGTCACGCTGACCAACGCCGTGGGGAAACCCAGTTTGCGTATGTTGACGGCGAAATCCACGGCATTTCCAGTTGGATATTGTCTGCCCAGCCGCGGGTAAACATCAATGCAATTATCACCAATAGCAGCAACGCGCATATGTTGTTCCTTAAGAATTATTCCACCGGCCAGGCACCCTTGACCTGAATAGTCACCGCCGCGCTTTCAGCGCCAGAGCGCAGGCAGCTTTTCAGGTCCTGCCCCTGCAGGACCGCGTACAAAAAGCCAGCGATGAATGAGTCGCCGCAGCCCATTGTGTCAATCACCGGCGATGGGACGGCCTTCTGTTCGACAAAGGTCTCCCCATCAAAACCCAGGCTGCCGTTCTCCCCCAGGGTCGCCACCACATACTTCGGACCTTTGCTCCAGCATGCGCGCAGGAACTCCCGCAATTCCGGACTGTCCTCCTGGAAGGAGAAAAAGGCGTAATCGACATACGGCATAGCGATATCCACACAGGCGTGCTCGGGTTGGTCGGAAAAGTCAAAAGAAATCACAACGCCGCGCTCGCGCAGGTCTTTCAGGTCATGTTCGATGCGGCTCCAGACGCTGGTATGCATCAGGTCGTGCGTGCTGATAAAGGCTTTGTCTTCTTCGGAGAGGAAAAAATGCTCCATCACGCCTTCATCGTATTTGCCAAAAACGCGGTTGCCGTTGTCGAGCGTGATTTCAGTATAAGGGGAGGTTCCCGGCCTGGTGCTGAGGTGCGAAATATCGACGCCTTTAGCTGCCAGGGCTTTCTTCAGCTTTGCCCCGTATTCATCAGTGCCAACAAATCCGACATACGAGGCCTGGCCGCCCAGACGGATAAAGTTGACCGCGACGTTCACCGTGTTACCGCCCGGGTAGGTTTCTCCCTGCTCCAGGTAAACATCCGTAGAGTTATCACCGACTGTCGCAATCTTCATTTTTTCCTTTCCTCTCTGCCTAATTCACTGATGAATTTCATCTTATCCGTGCGGGCAACCGATTTAAACGATTCAACCGGCACATTCTGAGAATCATAGGTGATGCCGGTCAGAAAATAACACGCGCTGCCCTCGGGAATTTCTAACCATCCGGCCTCAGCTTCATCCGCGATGGTCAGGCTGATATCTTCCGTCCCATGGCTGATTTCCACCCCGTATTTTTCCTTCAATAAGGCGTACAGCGATAAGCCCTCAAAGTCGTAGGTTTCCAAACCCGGATATCGATCCAGAGACAGCACGGAGGTGTCCAGCGCCACCGGCACATCGTCAATCACGCGCACCCGAATGATTTGCAGCACCTGGCTGTCTCGCGGCAGCTGCAAGCGCTCAGCCATACGCGCGCTGGCAGTGATGACAGACTGGCTTACGCGCCGGTTTTTCAGAGTCTTTCCCTGGCTCTTCACCCAATCCGAAAAGGAACCCAAATCCTGCAGGTTTCGCAGCATGCGCGGCTCGGGGATGTAGTAATTTACCAGGGGCGTGCTTGCCAGAATGCCGGCGGCTATCAGGCGTTTGGCAGCCGCGCGAAAGGTCATGCGGTTGCAATTCCAGGCCTCACAAAGCTGCCGTTCGCTTGGCAGTGTGTCGCCGGGTTTCAAATTATTTTCAATGATGTAGCATTCAATCTTTTCAGCAATTCGGTCTCTTGGTCTGCTTTCGTACGCGTCCACATGCACCTCTTTCCCGCAATCTCAGGCCTCGGGAAGCAGCCTGCGCAGATACTGCGCTGACCTTTCTATGGATGTGTGAGGGTCATCCCAATAAATGGAGTCGTTTATTTCCAGGGTAAGGTTGCCCTCATAGTCGTTGCGTTCCAGGGTATCGATGTAATCCCTGAGCGGCAGGTTGCCGTCGCCCAGGATGTAATGCCCGGATGGATTTCCGTCGGCGAAGTGGATGTGCTGCACGCGTTTTCCGAGCGCGTCAAAAAAACTTTGCAGTGTTTCGCCCACCACCGCCATCGCCACCAAATCCACGCAGCACTGCACCTGTTCGGAATCCGTCTCCGCGAGCATGCGCTGCATGTCCGCACAGGTTGTAATAAGATTGGATTCATACGGCTGGAGTTGTTCAACAATCAGCTGAACGCCCAGCTCCTCCGCCCTTTTGGCCAGAACGCGCATGGAGTCAATCGAGCGCTTCCAGGCTTCTTCGCGCGGTTCATCCAGTAAGCCCCATCCGGACGTAACAAACAGGCGGTTCGTGCCAAATTCCAGCGCGTCTTCCATGGAACGGGTAAAGTAGCGGATGCTCTTCTGGCGGTACTCCTCATCGCGCCCGGCCAGATTGATGGGGTAATTGAGCTGTTCCGGCGTCAGCATGATTACTTTCATGCCGCGGTCTTCTATTTGCTTGCGCAGGCTGGCTATTTTCCTGCTGGCGCTGGCGCGGTCGGGATAATCATCAAAACTGTAATGCGGGTCTCCCGCCCACAGTTCCAGGTACTTCAGACCGCATTTTTCGATTGAGTCAAGGACATACGCGAAGGAGTAATGCCAGTACTGCACGGTCATCACCGAAATGTTTTGCATGCTGATTCGGGACATAAAGCTCCAATCCTCGGGCAGGTATTAGATGAGTAGTTATCAATGTTATACCATAAATACAGACAAGACACAAGGATTTTTAAAATATTGGTGTTGATTCGAAGCCCGGATACTGATGTGTGAAAATCGCGGCATCCTCCCTTAATTCCAATGATTATCTTGGTATTCTACAGCACAGAGTGCCTATATTCAGGGTGTCGGAACGGTTATTCCCCGTTTCGGGATGGAGACAAATGGCTGAAAACAAAAAAGGTGTCCCCTGGTATCTCTGGCCTTTTTGGCTGATTTACCAAATCACGCTCGGCATCCTGAAAATCACCGGCCGCTTGCTTGGCGCCGTCCTCGGGTTGGTTATCCTGGCTTTGGGCGTGCTCCTGTGCGCGACCGTCATCGGAGCAATCCTGGGAGTACCGCTGGTGATTTTGGGCGTTATGCTGATGGTGCGCTCGCTCTTCTGAGCTCTCTTCCGCCAATCCGCTATTTGACCGCTGCCAGGCTGGCTTTCAGCCTGGTCAGCGCGTCCACGGGGGTCGGGTCCACGCCGTAGTCCAGCGCGAGGTAATAAGAAACATAATCCCCAAATTGCAGTAGGCTCCACATTTGCGCCAGGCGGCTTTGGCCTCTGGCGTGCACGGCGTCCACACCGGTGCCAGCCATCATGAATGCCTGTTGGGTGGCAGTCAGGCGCAGCGCGTTGCGTGGGTGGTCCAGGCCGGAACGCAGAAACAGCGCGGATGTCCGCTCAAGCAGGCTCTCCGGGAATTCCAGACCTGCCAGGGTGTTGTGGTTGGATTCAGGCAGTCCCTCGAAGACAGCCCAGGCCTTGGCCAGTTCGTTGATTTGCGTTTTCCAGCGCCGGGCGATAACTTCGAGCTCACCTGCAGCGAAGATGACCACGTTGCGATTGAGCAGCTGCCCTGCCAGGCGTTTGGCGGGGTTCACGCTCAGCTCCGCCGCCGCACTGAGCTGCTCCCTCCCCTCCCGCAGAACTGAAAAAGTTTCCTGGAGTTCACTTTCCTCCACGCGCGCCAGGCCCAGCCGGCATACCAGCGCCAGCAGCATGCCAAAAGAATAGGGAATGGCCGTGCGCGGCTGACCGGTGTGCTGAAAAACCCAGACCGGCTGGCCCTTCCGCTCCGCGCGCTGCCGCAATTCCCCGCCGGTGCAAAGCGCCATCACCTGGCAGCCGCGTTCAAGCGCGGCGTCGAAGGAAGAAAGCGTTTCTTCGGTGTTGCCGGAATGCGACGAGCAGATTACCAGCGTGTTCTCGCCCTGCGCCCAACCCGGCAGACCATAATTGCGGTGGGAGAAAATGGGCACCCGGCAGCTTTTCGCTAAATAAGCGCTCAGCAGGTCTCCCCCAATCGCGGAGCCGCCCATGCCCGAAATGACAATCTTCTCAATGCCGGCGAAGGGCACCGGCTCCAGAGTGCAGCCGAGCTGCCAGGCGCGTTCCAGGTCATCCGCCAGCGCGTCAATATATCCGAGCATATTTTCGGGGTCCAGAGGGTCGGGTTGGGTCTGCATGCTGTTGCTCCTGATTTGGTAATCTGCCTGACCGGGCGCGTCAAAGTTTAACGGCAAGGTCAGCGATAAAGAGACTGGTGAATTTGCTCAATCGGCAGCTGTCGTCCGTGTCTTCGTACAGCGCTTTAATGAGGAAACCGGCGCGGGTTTGTCCTCCCAGCTGACTTTCGAGGGTATGGCTGAACTGGTAGCCTTCGTCGATGCTGATGGTTTTGCCGGCTGCTTCCAGCAGCCTGCCGTTGTACGGCAGCGGAAATTTGCATGCCAGCGGCGTGCGGGCGTGCAGGTCCATATCCTCATCGGCAAACATGTACAGAATCGGATTTGTAAATCCGGTCATCAGCGCGCCGCCTTTCCGCAGCACGCGGTAAGATTCGCTCCACATGTTGGTCAGGTCTTCCACGTAACAATTGGACACCGGATTGATAATCCAGTCAAAGCTCTCATCCTCGAATGGAAAGGGTTTGGTCATATCTCCCTTTACCAGGTCAATCTGATACCCTTCCCGTTCCGCCACGCTCTGCTCGGCGGCCAGCTGCCGGCGGGAGTTATCCATAATGGTAACCTCGTAGCCGCGCGCTGAGAGCAGCGCGCCCTGCTGTCCGCCGCCGCTGGCAAGCCCAAGCACTTTTTTGCCCAGACCGCTGTACCATTCCTGCGGAACCGGCTTCTGCGGGGTCAGGTAAATGACCAGTTCTCCGTTTTGCGCTTTCACAAAGTCTTCATGCGTGACCGGTATTGTCCAGGTATTGCCGGCCTCGCTCCATTTATCCCACATGAGGGCGTTGAAATCCACGTAATCAGTCACAGATTCATCCTCCTCAAATCAGGGTGTGGGGCTGGGCGTCTCAGTCTCGGTGGGGGTCGGCGTGGGTGTCTCGGTGTATCTCTCCACCACCTGAATGCGTGCCCAGAATGGAGCATCCCCGTTGGGGCCCAGACCGAACAGTTCCCCGCCCGGCGCCATCAACATCCAGTTGCTTTGATAAAAGCCAGGTTCAAATGGCGCGAACATTTCCACACTCAGTTCCACAACCGCGCCCGGCAGAATTTCCGCCGGCAGGAATTGCGATTGGATTGCCCCCATGGGGTTTCCTGAGAAGAAAACCAGCGAGTACAGGCGGGTCCACTTGCAGGCTCCATTGTTTACCAGCCGCCAGGTTTTGACAAAACGCTGCCCTGGCTGCATCGGGCTTTCATCGGGAATACTGACGTCAAAAGGCACGCCGGCCGCCGCGCGGTTGCATTCGGGGTTTTCCGTGGGGGTGCCCTGCGGAGTGGCGCTGCGCGCGATGGTCGGGATTTGTGTTGGCGCGGGGGTCGCGGTCGCGCTTGGGGCGGGGGTCGGCGTGGCGTTTTGGAAGGCTTGCAAAGTGAGCTGAAAAAGCTGCGTGGCCACAGCCGCGTCCGTGAGCGCCTGAGCCTGCGCCGGAGGAAGCGAGGTTGGTTCCGCGGGGGCAGGCGCGCAGCCGGTAAACAGCAAGGCCGCTGCCGCCAGCGCCAGCAGAAAACGGGCGAATTGGTTCCTGGTACAACGTATCATCCCGGCGTAATTTTACTCCACTTCGCCGGATCGGCTTTCCCCGCGTGTTCTGGTTTAGGCCGCGCGTGTGCCCACCCGGAAAGCCAAAACACCGGCCAGTTTTCCTCGCCGCGCTTTGCCGCCCAGGGCGCCCCCTCCTGTGAATACGCGGCCCTAGCGCGCTCATTCATTTCGCCGCGCGGCCGAGGTACCTCTGCCGGCGCGCTTCTGATACGGCGCGTCCAATATTGCGCTGGCAATCAGGGCAAACAAAGCCTTCCATAGAGCTCGCCGCGTGCTTGCCTTGCCTCAACAAATGGAGTAAAGTATAGTTTCATACAGAGATGTTCCTAAGATCGGAGAACCTTTTATGACCCTGGAAACGGCTGCCGCGACTTCATCCAAACCTGTCGAACGCTGGCTGGACAAACCCGTTGTGCCCTGGTGGCCGGCATTGACCATCGAAAAACTGCTGATTGTCCTATTGATTGGCGCGGTCATCCTCACGCGCTTCTATGATTTAGGCGCGCGCACCATGTCTCACGACGAAGTCAATCATGTTGTGCCTTCCTACTCCATCGAGACCTATGTATATGACCCGGTGACGCACGGACCCTTTCAGTTCCACGCGCTGGCGCTTTCGTATTTCCTGTTTGGCGATTCAGATTTCAGCGCGCGGGTGCCTGCCGCGCTATTTGGCGTCGCGGTGGTTATCTTCACCATTTTTGCCTGGCGCCGCTATCTGGGCAGGGTTGGTGCGCTTATCAGCGCCTTCCTGTTCGTAATTTCTCCCTATATTTTGTTTTACAGCAGGTACACCCGCAACGAAATCTTTATTGTCTTCTGGGGATTGGTACTTCTGTGGCTTTTCCTGCGCTATCTGGAAGGCGGGGAGAGCAAGTTTCTGCTCTGGATAACATTTATCACCGCCATGCACTACGCGGACAAAGCCACCTCCTACATTTTCAGCGCCGAAGCGCTTATCTTCCTGGCGGTGTTATTTATCATCGAGTCGCTGCGCAAACCCTGGCGCGAACGCCAATACCGCGCGAACTTTCTGATTATGATGCTGGTCGCGCTGCTGGCGCTGTTGGCCGGCGCGGTTTTGTTCCTGCTGACCAGAGGCAGCACAGCCGGTAGCCGGCTGCTGCCTTTCGCTGTTGTTGGCGCGGTGCTGCTGGCCGCCGTGGTGTTCATGATTATCTGGCTGGTGCGCGGGCTCGGCTGGAAGGAAATCCGCGCTTCGCGCAGTTTCGATTTGGTGGTTTTGCAGCTCCTGCTCATTCTGCCGCTTCTCACCGCGCTGCCTGTGAAGCTGTTGGGTTTTGACCCGCTGGATTACTCGCAGGCAGGTATTGTGCGCTCCGTGGCGGTCTTTTTTGTGCTCAGCCTGGCCGCCGTGCTGTTTGGCCTGATGTGGAACCGAAAGGTGTGGCTGCGCGCGCTGGTGATTTTCTGGAGCGTCTTCATCGTCTTTTACACCACTTTCTTCACGCACGGCGAGGGTTTTTTCAAAGGTCTGGTGGCCGCCCTGGGTTACTGGATGTCGCAGCAGTCGGTCCAGCGCGGTACGCAGCCCCTGTATTACTACGCTTTTGTGCAGATTCCCGTTTATGAATTCCTGCCGGCGCTTGGAATGCTGCTGACGCTGGCGATTGCCTCCCTGCGCGGGCTGTTCACATCCCGACCAGGCTTCCCATTCCAGCGGCCGGTGAATACTGAGGCTCTCTCTCAGCCCGAAGCCTCCTTTCCAGAACCTGAATTACCTGCCGCTGCGCTGGAAATAAACTTTGATACTGACGCCGCGCCGCTTTTCAGCCAGCGCAGCGATGCCGAAGCTTCGGTGGATGGGATACTTGCCATCGCCCATACGGAAGACAGCCGCCCCGGCGAATCTGAAACGCCCGCCTCTCGCCCCGCCTGGCACGAGCGTTTATTCAGTCTGCCGCCTGCCTCCCGCGGCACCGCGGCCTGGCTGCCGACGGCCGCGCTGCTCATCTACTGGTCGTTGATGAGCCTGTTGGCGTTTTCGTATGCGGGCGAGCGCATGCCCTGGCTGACCACACACATTACCATGCCCATGATATTGGCCAGCGGTTGGGGCCTGGGATACCTGGTTGAAAAGACCGATTGGGACGCGGTCCACCGTGGAAAAGGGTGGCTGGCCGCGCTGCTGAGCCTGGTTTTCCTGTTCGCGATCAGCAGCCTGGCAGGCGCGCTGCTCGCGCCTGTACGGCCTTTCGCCGGCAAAGACCTGGCGCAGTTGCAGGCAACCAGCACCTTCTTGCTGGCCGCGCTGGGGTCTGCCGCCAGCCTGGCAGGCCTGGTCTTCATATTGAGGGATTGGCATCCGCGCACATTCCTGAAAACGCTGCTGCTGCTCTGCTTTGGGGTGATGGCGGTGTTTACTTTCCGGGCAGCCTACCGGGCCGCCTATATCAATTACGACAACGCCAAGGAATACCTGGTCTACGCGCACTCCACCCGCGATATGAAAGATGTTCTGGAACAGGTGGAGACCATTTCCAAACGGCTTTATGGAGACAAATCCATCGCCGTCGCGTACGACAACGACTCGCTCTATCCTTTCTGGTGGTACCTGCGCGACTATCCGAATAAAGTCTGGTTCGGCGATAACATCACCAAGGATTTGCGCAATTCGCCGGTAATTCTGGTGGGCAGTGCCAATTTCGCGAAAATTGAGCCGCTCGTGCGCGACGACTACATCATGTATGAATACAAGCGCATGTGGTGGCCGATGGAAGGATACCGCAACCAATCCTTCGCTTCGGTCTGGCAAATGCTCAAAAATCCAGCCCTGCGCGCGGGGCTGTGGGATATCTGGTTCAACCGCGACTACACTCAATACGCCGCGGCAACTGGCGACGGCAGCCTGACCCTGGCGACCTGGTCGCCTTCGGACCTGCTGCGCATGTACATCCGCAAGGACGTCGCTTCGCAAATCTGGGAATACGGCGTTGAACCAACCCCCGCAGAGCCAAAGATAGACCCTTACGCCGGCAACACAATCAGTCTGGACCCGGTAAAAGTCATCAATGTGGCAGGGACACAAACCTTCTCCGCTCCGCGCGGCCTGGCGCTCGCACCGGACGGCAGCCTGTTCGTAGCGGATTCCCGCAACCACCGCGTCGTACATCTGGACCCGAACGGCCTGTATCTGAACTCCTGGGGAGGATACGCCAACGTCCTGGAAGGCCCCGCGCCTGAGGGGCTGCTCAACGAACCCTGGGGCGTGGCGGTCGGGCCGGACGGGCTGGTTTATGTGACCGATACCTGGAATCACCGCGTGCAGGTATTCTCGCCAGAAGGCAGGTTCCTGCGCATGTGGAGCGAATTTTTGGTGGATGGGGTGCTGGATTCTTTTTGGGGCCCGCGCGGAATCGCTGTGGACTCTCAAAACCGCGTGTATGTGACCGATACCGGCAAGCAGCGCGTGGTGGTTTTTGACAACCTGGGGAACTACATCACCCAATTTGGCAGCCGGGGTATGGTTGTCGGCCAATTGGATGAACCGGTCGGCATCGCGGTGGATGCCGAAGGGAAAGTGTACGTGGCCGATACCTGGAACAACCGTGTGCAGGTCTTCTCCCCGAATGAGGACGGCACCATCTTTACGAGCGTGCTCACCTGGGACGTGGATGCCTGGACCACCGACTCCTTGGATAACAAACCCTTCCTGGCCTTAGGTCCGGATAATCAAGTTTTCATTACCGACCCCGACCTGGGGCGGGTCATCCGCTTTGATAGCCAGGGCGCGTTCCTGCAGCTTTGGGGCGGATACCAGAACAACTTCCTGATGGGCATCGTGAGCGGCGTCGCCGTCTCGCAGGATGGCAATGTTTGGGTCAGCGATGCGCTGAACAACACGCTGCTGCAGTTCGCGCCGCCTGCTATTCCATAACTGAGCATGGATTACAAAAAAACAACCCCTGGAATTCAGGGGTTGTTTTTTCGGTTAGTGATATTTACGCCTTAGAGGTAGCCTTGCTTACGACTTGCGAGAAAGCTTTCGGATCCCGTACGGCCAGGTCAGCCAGAACCTTGCGATTCAAGATGATTTCAGAATTGCGGAGCGCGCTGATCAGACGGCTGTATGTGATGCCGTTCTGACGGGCAGCCGCGTTGATGCGCACAATCCAGAGCCTGCGCAGGTCGCGTTTGCGATTACGGCGGTCGTTATAGGCGTACCATTGGCTCTTCATGTAAGCTTCATTGGCGCGCTTAAACAGATGATTTCGGGTTCCTCGATAACCGCTGTTGTGGGCTATCCGACGCTGGTGGCGTCGGCGGCGGTATGGTCCACTCTTTACTCTTGCCATTTTATTATCTCCTTTGCGGTCCCCTGGGCGTCAGATTTTCATCCAGTTGCGCACACCCAGCAGCCGCGCTAAAACGAATCGACAGGACCTTAGTCCTTTTTGCTCATGTAGGGCGCCAAACGCTTGATGTGCTTGACGAGACCGCTGGATTTGACAGCGATTGTCTCGGCGAGCAGCGCTTTCGTACGCTTGGAGGTATTGCGGCGCAGGTGACCTTTACCAATCTTGGTGCGGACAACAACACCGGTACCGGTGGTACGGAAGCGTTTTGACGTAGCCTTATGAGTCTTCAACTTGTACTTACCACTACTTTGTTTTCTAGGCACGTTCAAACTCCTCTAAGAAAATCCAACGGCTGTGAACCGACCGCAGCCGTTGGTGTTAATACCGACTGATTATTATAACAGATTAATGAAGAGTCAAGCAACTATTTTTTCGGCGTGAGCAGCATGAACATCGTACGGCCTTCCATGTTCGGAGCCTGTTCAATTTCGCTCACATCCTTCAGGTCTTCTGCGATTTCGCGCAGATCTTCCAGCGCCAGCTCAGGGTAGGTAATTTCACGCCCTCTAAAGCGGATGGTCACGCGTACTTTCATGCCGTGCTGCAGCCAACCCCGCGCGTCATCGACCTTAAAGCTGCGGTGATGGTCGCCTGTTTTTGGGCGCAAACGGATCTCTTTGACCTCAATCTTGGTCTGAGCTTTGCGGGCTTCGCGTTCCTTCTTTTCTTTGTCGTAGAGGAACTTACTGAAATTCATGATCCGGCAGACAGGCGGATCAGCATTTGGAGCGACTTCTACCAGGTCCAGACCGGCGGCATCTGCCCTGCGGAGTGCTTCGCTGGTGGGGACGATGCCGGCGTTTTCGCCGTTTTCATCGACCAGGCGGACTCTTTCTACTCTGATGCGTTCATTAACTCTGTATTCTTGTTTACTACTAATCTTCTCTTCTCCTTGGTAGCACTTAACAAATAACATATCACCGGGTGGTATGTTCAACGTGTAATATTACCATAGAGGCATAGAAAACGTCAACAGAACCAATGTCGTTCAGCCTTACCGGTGTAAACTCAGCTTCTTCTTGCACAAAAACAGAGTCAGCTGCAGAACCAGATGCCGTGATAGGGAATTTACGCATGGATTTCTTTATTTACAGCGCATTCTGCGGTAATATCCATGTGCGCAAGCTAAACAAGCAAACCCACACAAATTTTCTTGCAAAGCAAAACCACCCCACCGGAGGAATATCATGACTTTTGAACAGAACCTGGAAAATTACGCCGACCTGATTGTAAACATCGGCCTGAGCCTTAAACCCGATGATAAACTGATCATCTATCTGAACGAACACAGCCTGCCCCTGGCCCGCCTCGTTTCCAAAAAAGCTTTTCAGAACGGCGTTGTTGACGTCCGCCTGGAGTTTAGCGATGATACGATGGTGCTGGACCGTTTTCTCTACGCTCCCGATAAAAGCATGGAGTTTTTCCCCGCCTACCGTGTGGAATACTACGAAAACTTGCTCAAAGACGGCTACAACCGCCTCTCTTTGCTTGCTGAGGACCCCGACCTGCTCAAACCTGTCGAACCGGCGCGCATTGCCGTCTGGCAGCGCACCGCTGGCAAAGCCATGAAACCGCTGCAGAAATACACCATGGAAAACAAGGTCAAATGGTGCGTGGTCGGCGCCGCCTGCCCCGCCTGGGCAAAAGCGGCCTTCCCCGGACTTCCGGAGGAAGAAGGCATGCGCAAGCTTTGGGATAATATCTTCGCTGCCACCCGCGCCGACCTGGACGACCCGGTGCAGGCCTGGAAAGCGCACGACGCGGCTCTGAAGGCCCGCAAAAACTTCCTGAATGAAGCCCGCTTCGACTATGTCCGGTATGAGGGCCCCGGCACAGACCTGAAAGTGCATCTGGTGCCAGACCATATCTGGGAAGGCGGTTCCTCCCGCAGTGAAGCTGGAGAAATCTTTATGCCGAACATTCCTACCGAAGAAATTTTCTCCATGCCCCATGCCGACCGCGTGGACGGCACGCTGCGCGCCACCATGCCCCTCAGTGTGCGCGGCCAGGTGGTGGATGATTTCCATTTCACCTTCAAAGACGGCCGGGTGGTGGATTTTGACGCGGGAACCGGCAAACAAATTCTCACCGACCTGCTGGATATGGATGAAGGCGCGAAACGGCTCGGCGAAATCGCGCTGGTGGCTGCCAACTCCCCCATCAGCAACACCGGCATCCTGTTCAAGAACACGCTATTCGACGAAAACGCCTCCTGCCACTTTGCGTTGGGCGCTGCCTACAGCGAGAACCTGAAAGGCGCGACAGAGCGCTCAGACGAAGAAAACCGGAAGCTGGGCATGAATGACTCGCTCATCCACGTGGACTTTATGGTCGGCGGGCGGGACGTAACCGTGACCGGTGTGAAATCAGACAGCAGCGAAGTGGTGCTGCTGAAGGACGGAGAGTGGCAGATTTAATCTGAATTCCCGCACCATCACACACGTGCGTGCTCCGTTATTGCAGAACGCCTGAATATGCTCAGCCGCTGGCCCTCTGACCAGCGGCTGTTTTTGTTTACCGGCTGCAGTCCCGGAAGGGCAATACCTTGCACTGGCTTTTTCATTGAGGGCGGTTTTGACCGGAAAACTAAATCAGAAAGGCAGAATTTCTCAGTCCCTTGCGCTTTTGATGGTATGATTCGCGGGCACGCATTCAGAGGACTGTCTTAAACAATGAGGCAGAACTTTGAAGCATTCTGAGCAAAAGAAGAACACCATATGATTCTGCAGAGCGCCCTCATCGTCATCCAACAAATTGGCATCATCTTCCTGTTAATTGGCATCGGCTTTCTCGCGGCCAAATTCGGCTTGATTGGGCAGGAGGGCGCGCGTCAGCTGACCGATTTACTTCTGATTATCGTCATTCCCTGCGTGATTATCATGGCGTTTCAGACCGCCTTCGAGCAGTCCTTGATTAAAAATATGTTGATCGCGGCTCTCTTCGCGGCCCTGACCCACTTCCTCGGCATTCTAATTTCCAGGCTTCTGTTCCGGAACAGCGCCCCTGAACGCAGGACCATGCTGACCTACTCCACGGTCTTTTACAACGCCGGCTTCTTTTCCTTACCGCTGCTGCGGGCGTTGTTGGGCGATGCGGGCGTGCTGTATGGGTCTGTTTTTGTGGCGGTCTTTAACCTCTTCGCCTGGACCTACGGCATCCGTTTAATGCACGGTGAAAACGGGGCTGCGCGTTGGAAAACGTTTCTGAACCCCGGCATTATCGCGCTCATAATTGCGCTCAGCCTGGTGCTGCTCAACATCAAGCTGCCCGTCGTCCTCAAGACCGCGCTCACATATCTGACGGGCCTGCACACGCCCCTGGCGATGATTATCATTGGCAGCCAGTTCTTTGCCTTCAGAGAGCAATTCACCTTGCGCGATTCCGAGCTGTGGAAAACAGTGCTCGCGAGAAACCTGCTGGTCCCCCTGCTGATGCTCGGCCTGATTTACCTGTTCGCCCAGGAAAAGACGCTCTTTTTCGCCAGCGTAATCACTGCCGCGGCTCCAACAGCCACTAACACCATCCTCTTTGCCACCAAGTTCAAGCAGGACGTCAATACCGCGGTCCAGGCAGTCATCCTGACCACGCTGCTGACCATCCTGAGCATCCCTCTGATGATGGGCCTGGCAATGCTGCTGAAAGGCGCGCTGTAGAGCGCTCATAAATAATTCTGCCGTTATTTCCCGTCAGCCTGCTTTCTGGCAGCCGGTAAGCAATCGCCGGATTTTTGAACGCGTTAACCTAGTTCAGGGTCCATTCGATTGCATCCCATTCTGCTTCGCCAACCCAATGTGTATTCCAACTAAATAACTCATTAATTGTCATAATTTTGGCGTCAATTGTGCAATATTTGCACTATTTTTCCATGCCGGAGTTTATACTACCTCAATTGACAAGCTCCCCTCCTCCCGACGAAAGGACTCCCGTATGAAAAACCTGTCCAGACTGCTTGTGCACTTCCTCATCATAGCTTTGCTCTGCGCTGTCCAGCCGCTCTCTACCGTCAGGGCGGAAAGCAGCCCCGCGCTGCCCGCCCGGCCCGTAAGGACAGGTCAACAAGCTCTGCCCGCGAAGAGCCAGGCAGCAGCTGGACAGCTCCAAACAAACGGCACGGTCGAAACTTTCGACTGCCAAACCGCCGCAGACGTTGTAGCGGCTGACTGCCTGGCCCTGGTCTCCTTTTACTACGCAACCGATGGACCAAACTGGACTAACCAGGCAAACTGGCTGCTCAGCACAACAGTGGAAGATTGGTACGGCGTGAGCGTGCTCAATCAGCGCGTGGTGGGGCTTGACCTGGAGGAAAACGCGCTTTCCGGAACGCTTCCTCTCGACCTTGCCGGCCTGCAAGGTTTGCGGACCCTTGACCTGAGCAAAAACGCGCTTTCAGGGATTATTCCTCCGGAAATCGGGGGCCTGAGCGCCCTGAATTACCTTGACCTCTCGCTCAACCAACTGGCCGGCGCGATACCCACAAGCCTGGGCAATCTGACCGGTCTGCAGCATTTGGACTTATACGGCAACCAACTTGAGGGAACCATCCCGATAGAGCTGGGTTTGCTTACGCAATTAACATACCTGGACCTGAATTGGAATCTTCTGACGGGCAGCATTCCAGAGCAGCTGGGAACTCTCAGCGCGCTTGAGACTCTTCACCTTTCTTATAACAAACTCAGCGGAAATATTCCGCCCTCACTTGGTTCCCTTACCAACCTGACCATGCTGACCATGACCGGCAACCAACTCTCCGGTGCGATTCCTCCCCAGCTGGGGAACCTGAAAAAAGCCTACGCCTTATTCCTGAACAATAACCAGCTCAGCGGCCCCATCCCGGCCTCATTCGGCGGCCTGACCGCGATGATGTACCTGCATATGGACCACAACCAACTCAGCGGGTCAATCCCGCCCGAATTGGGCAGCCTTTCCAATTTGCGCTACCTGGAGCTGCAGAATAACCAGCTGAGCGGCTCCCTGCCTGCCTCGCTGGGAAGCCTTTCACAGCTCACCAAGATGTACCTGGATTGGAACCAGTTCAGCGGGTCCATCCCGTCCCAGTTCGGCAATCTAACCCAGCTGGGTTACCTGCGCCTGAACAACAACGAACTGACCGGCCCAATCCCCTACCAGCTCGGTCAGCTCACCCGCCTCGTTCAGCTCTACCTGGGAGATAACTACCTGACGGGCCCCATCCCGGTCGCGCTTGGCAATCTTTCCTCCCTCCTGTTTTTCAGCCTGCGCGGAAATCAGCTCAGCAGCTCTATTCCCACCGAACTTGGCAACCTCATCAAACTACGGCATCTGGACCTCAGCCGCAACCAGCTGACCGGCAATGTTCCCGCCAGTTTCACCAATCTGGTGCAGCTGTGCGAGCCGGGCGACCCAACCTTTCCCTGCAGCGCCGGCTACGAATTGAACCTGGGGTACAACCGCCTGAACGTCCCTGCCCCCGAACCGCCTGCCAGCTTTTTGGCGGTCAAAGACCCCCACTGGTACGAAACCCAACAGAAGCAAACTTACATCCCCAATGCTGCCGGCGGCGTCCTTTTCTCTTACGACGGCAGCACGCAGATTAGCGTTCCGGCTGGCGCGGCTGGAAAGGACTTCTATCTGGAATATACCCCAATGCCAGGGCCTGGTTTTCCTACCGAAGACCTGGATTACGCTGGCATCAGCTTTGACCTCTCCGCTTATGACTTGGTGAACAATCCCATCACAGCGTTCGCGCTGCCGCTGACTGTGCGCATCGCTTACGATGAGGGCGCGCTGGGCGGGATAGAGGAATCAAACCTGACTCTGTATTACTGGAACGCTGTCGACCTCAGCTGGGAAGATGCCATCAGCAGCTGCCCGGGCGGCGCCTACACCCGCGACACGGAGCAAAACTGGCTTAGCCTGCCTGTCTGCCATCTGAGCGAATTTGCCCTGCTGGGAAAAGGGTATAACTGGCTCTACCTGCCGCTGCTTCTGCGCTGAACAGATGTTTGGCGGGATGAAAAGAGGACGCGCTGCCTTCTTGCCGCCATTCTCAAACCTCAGCCAATAATGGCTTGGACGCATTGTTTTGATGGAAACAAAACGCGTATTTAATAGAACTTCTATTAATACCTGACAGTCGTCCGCGTGACTCAATTTTGAGTCCGCTGATGACTAAGGGTTTTCAACGGCCTGTTGGTTTTCTGATGCAGGGAGGGCAGCGCATGCGCCGCCTCCACTCCGTTATAAGTCTTACTGGCAAATTGGCTGGTTTTCATCAGCCGCCCTGATGGATAGGGACGCGAAACGCGCAGAAAGCAAGCTGTAAAAGCCCGCCAATAAGTGCTATACTGAACTAAACTAATCATTTTCCAATCACCTAAATTCCAATAAAATTTCGCGGCTGACTGTCTAAACTAAAGCAAACGAAAAAAATTCTTCCTGACATCAAGGGAACAGGTTTCCCCTGAGAATTGGTTTGTCAGAGAAGATGATGTTTGTGTTCAGAATCCTTTCTGAATCAAGTCGGTTATGGGAGGTAACCATGAAAAAGTCGCTGTCGCTTCTGATTTCCTTTTGCATTGTGTTCGCGTTTGTCGGTTTCTTGCCCACATCCGCGCGGGCCGAAACCCAATTTCGGTACGCTTCCCCGGAAGGAACCTACGCTGGGGATTGCAGTATCAGCGCTCCTTGCTCCATCCAGAGGGCTGTAGACCTTTCTAACAGCGCGGGGGCAGGCGTGCAGACCACAATTTACCTGAAATCCGGGACATACGTGGCGGATACCAGCCAATGGTATCCAGAAGTCATCCACATCACGAACAGCGTAAAAATCATCGGCAGGTGCGATTTTTCCACAGGCAGCCCTGTTTGTTCCCCGGAAAACGCGCCTTCAATTTTGTACGGGGAGACTCACAGGCGTATCATCAAACTGCAGCTCGCAGACCCGGAAATCATTCATCTCTTCAACCTGACCCTGGATTCCGGCAATGGGACCGAGCAATCCCCGACCGAATGCCCGGATGAAGGAGTTGGCGACCCAGTGGGCTGCGGCGGCGCGATTTTCGCGACCGTCGGCGCGTTCGGGCAGAACGAGCTCAAGATTGAAAACTGCGTCTTTCAATCCAATTACGGGAGAGTGAACGAATACGGTACGACCGGGGAACAGGGCCTGGGCGGAGCGATATCGCTTTCAAATTTCGGCGTGCTGAAAATCGACAACAGCACTTTCGATCATAATGTTGCTATTTTGGATGGGTATGGATACGGAGGGGCAATTCGCAACTCTGGTGGTCAGACTATCATTAAAAACACAAGCTTTTTGGGCAACCGCTGCACGATTTACGCGAAGATTGGCGCGGGCTGCGCGGTGCAAATCAAAAATGAGGATGGGCTGACAGAGATTAGCGACAGCAAATTCGTGTTTAACAACCATGACACCACACCAGCGGAGGACAAACGCAGACCTGGGAGCGCGATTTACCTCAGCAGCAACGATCAGGTTAAGATCGCGGGGAACATCCTGACCGAGAACAATGGAGAGTCCGCGCTCTTTGTGCGCTTTCCACTCGCTTCCAGCAGCAATCTAATCACACAAAACCAGTTCCACGCGAATTTCACGGATTACGCGGTTGATTTGCAGTACGCGGCGGCCGGCACTTCACCTGCAAATATGGATTTTTTCCACAACTTCGTCGGCTACCAGTGGGGCTATGACGAAGATGGGGTGGAGACCAGGGGCGTCCGCGTTCAGTCGGATATTTCCACCAACAGGCTAAGGGTAAATTTCTGGCATAACAGTCTGGCCTGCCTGGACCTCGGCGTCTATATGGTGGATTTTGTGGACGTGGATTTTATCAACAACATCATCGCCCATGCCTACGAAGCCGCCAGGGCGTACAAGCACTATCCGCCCAGTGGGCCTGAAATTACAGGCCATACGAACCTGACCTATTTTTCGAACATTGTGGACCTGCCAGACACAGACCTCGTCAACGCGGACCCGAAGTTTGTTAACTTATTTACCGGGGATTTGCACCTCAAGCCCAATTCTCCGGCAATTGACCGCGCCGCGAACCTTGGTCTGGTGACGGATATTGACGGAGAACAACGCCCGTTTGGCGATCCGGATATTGGCGCGGATGAGTATATGGCCTGGCAGTTCCTGCCGCATCTGTTGAAGTGAGACCTGCATACCGCGGCAGCCCCGCCGCGTCCGTGCGCTGGGGAGGAAGCACGCAAACCGGGAAAGTCGCGGGTGATGCCAAAGGATAATTTTGTCCTAATTCTGAGAGAAACCGAGATAAATCAAGACAGCCCATCCTATGATGGGCTGTCTGCTTCATCCTAAAGCTCTATATCTTTTCCGCAATTTCCTTCAGCGCCAGCGCCAGGAAATCTTCCACGCTCATCGCGCCGGGGTTCTCCCCATTGCGTCTGCGCAGCGCCACCTGCCCGGCTTCCATCTCGCGGTCGCCAATCACCAGCATGTAGGGCACTTTTTCCTTCTGCGCGTCCCGGATTTTAGAGTTCATCCGGTCCGCCCGCGCGTCCACGCTCACGCGCAGCCCGGCTTTGCGGTACTTCGCCGCCACTTCATCCGCGAAAGCCACATGGCGGTCGGCAATCGGGATGATGACTGCTTGCTTTGGTGCCAGCCAGGCTGGGAAAGCCCCGCCGTAGTGCTCAATCAACACGCCAAAGAAGCGCTCCAGCGAGCCCAGCAGCGCGCGGTGAATCATATAGGGGCGGTGCGGCTGGCCGTCCTCGCCGATGTACTCCAGGCCAAAGCGTTCCGGCTCGTTAAAGTCGAACTGGATGGTGGAGAGCTGCCACTCGCGCCCGAGCGCGTCGTTAATCTTCAGGTCAATCTTCGGGCCGTAGAAAGCCCCGCCGCCGTTGTCCACTTCGTAGGGCAGGCCGGCACGCTTAAGGGATGCCTCCAGCGCGTGTTCTGCCTCGGTCCACTGCGCGGGGTCGCCCACGCTTTTTTCCGGTTTGGTGCTCAAGAAGGCGTGAATCTCATTAAAGCCGAACGCCCGCAGAATATTCAGGCTGAAGTTCAGCACAAAGTCAATCTCCTCCGGCATCTGGTCCGGGCGGCAGAAGTGGTGCGCGTCGTCCTGGGTGAAGCCGCGCACGCGCATCAGCCCGTGCAGCACGCCGGAGCGTTCGTAGCGGTAGACCGTGCCTTTTTCCGCGTAGCGTAGCGGCAGATCGCGGTAAGAACGCAGCCCGCTCTTGTAGATGTGCAGGTGGAAGGGGCAGTTCATCGGCTTGATGAAGTACTGCTGCTCCTCAATATCAATGGGGGAGTACATGTTTTCCTTGTAAAAGCCAAGGTGGCCGCTTGTCTCCCACAGGGAAGCTTTGCCGATATGCGGAGTATAAACAAAGTCATACCCGTTCGCCATGTGCTCATCTTCCCAAAAGCGCTCAATCTGGTGCCGGATCATGCCGCCATTGGGGTGCCAGAGGATCAAGCCCTGCCCAACCTCGTCGTTCTGGCTGAACAGGTCCAACTCCTTGCCCAGCTTGCGGTGGTCGCGCTTGCGGGCTTCTTCCATTTTCCAGAGATACTCGTCCAGCTGTTCCTTGGTTTCCCAGGCGGTGCCGTAAATGCGCTGGAGCATGGGGCGTTTTTCGTCCCCGCGCCAGTACGCGCCGGCCACGTTCAGCAGCTTTATCGCCTTCGGGTTTATATCGGCCGTGCTGTTCACGTGCGGACCGCGGCACAGGTCGGTGAAGCGGCCGGATTTGTAAATTGTAATCGGTACGACCTCATCGGTTGGGTTGCCGTCGTCATCCAGACCACCGTGCTCCAGGCCCTCAATCAGTTCCAGTTTGAAAGGCTGATTGGCAAAGAGTTTTTTCGCTTCTTCCGCGGAGATTTCTTCGCGGACAAACTGCTCCTTTTGGGAGATAAGCTGCTTCATCCGCTCTTCAATTTCCGCCAGGTCCTCCGGCGTGAGGGTGCGCGGCAGGTCAAAATCGTAGTAAAAGCCATCCTCGATTGGTGGACCGATGGCCACCCGCCCGGTAGGGAACTTCTCCAAAACGGCCTCCGCCATCACGTGCGCTGTGCTGTGGCGGATGCGGTAAAGCTGTGACTGCTCGTATTCTTCTTTATTCCCGGACATTTCTTCCTCCTCACGGCCGGGCGGTGGGAGTGCCGCGGCCGAATAATTAAACAAAAAAGACCCTGCGCCCTGGGGCGAGAGGTCTCTCACGCGGTTCCACCCAGATTACCCCAAGACGGGGCATCTCGATTTGCCGATAACGGGGCTGCCGTTCGCCTTAGTGCGGAATTCCGGTTCAGGCTCATGCTGGCGGGTGGTTTTGGCAAAGCTTACCCGGCGCCTTTCACCAGTCGGCGCCTCTCTGTGGGTTGGGCACAAGCTACTCGTCCCGCGTCTTCGCGTATTGGTCTTACTATATCCCTTTTTTGGGTTTTTAGCAAGCTGAAATGAAATGTTTTTGGAATATGTACGCCAGGTTTTGAACTTTCAACGCTGATGGATACTGTTTGGGAAAAATCAACATCCATTGGCACCCGACTCGCGCCCTGAACACTGTATTTTGTTTAGCTGCGTGAGTCTAAGTGCTACAATTATTCTCGAAAGAGGCCGCCCATGATCGAACTTCCCGAATCCCATACGCTCGCCGCTCAAATCTCGCAACACCTTTCAGGTAAAACGGTTATCTCAACCACCGCCGCCCACAGCCCGCACAAGTTCGCCTGGTACCACGGCGACCCAGCCGACTACCCCGCTAAGCTGAACGGCGCGTGCGTTAATTCCGCCCGCGGGTTGGGAATGTTCGTGGAAATTTCGCTCTCGAACTGCACGCTACTCTTCAATGACGGCGTGAACCTGCGTCTGCACCCCGCTGCCGGACCCATCCCGGCCAAACATCAACTGCTGCTCGACTTTGAGGACGGCAGTAGCCTGAGCGCTTCCGTCGCCATGTACGGCGGTGTGGTTTGCTGGGCTAAAGATGAGCTTTACGAAAACATTTACTACGCTACCGCCCAGGCAAAGCCCTCTCCGCTGACGGACGCCTTCGACGAGACCTACTTCCGCGCGCTGCTCGCGCCAGAAGCGGTGCGCAAGCTGCCGTTAAAAGCCGCTCTGGCGACCGAACAGCGCATCCCTGGCCTCGGCAACGGCTGTCTGCAGGATATCCTGTGGGAGGCGCGCTTGTATCCGCGCCGCAAACTCAACACACTCGCGGAAGAAGATTTGACAGCGCTCTATCGAAGTGTAAAGACGATAATGACGGAAATGACGAAGGCCGGCGGACGCAGCACCGAGAAAGACCTGTTCGGTCAGCCCGGCGGCTACCGCGTGCGTCTGTGCGCGGAAACCAACGGCAAGCCCTGCCCCCGCTGCGGCGCTCCCATCCTGAAAGAAGCCTACCTGGGCGGAAGCATCTACACCTGCCCCACCTGCCAGAAGGTTTAGGCTTCCGCGCTCCAGCCGGCATCCGCCGCGGCGTAGCCCAGGTGGATGTCAAACGGATGTATGAGCAGCCTGGCAATCTGGCGTTCGTACTTCTCAAAGAAGGCGTGGCAGGCCGCGGCGTAGTTCTCTCGCGTGTCAAATTCCCAAATCGCGAAATATTTAACCGACTTGATGATTTTCTGCAGCTTGCGCGGCTCTTTCTCCGGGTTATTAATGGTATATTCCCGCTTCATTACAAGCAGCCTCTGGCAGCCCTGGCAGTTTTGCTGAAAGGCGATTACTTCTGGCAACAGCGCCTCGAATGCTGGTATCTTTTCCGGGATTACTTCAAAGATTTTCACTTCCACAAAATTATTCATCTTGTTTTCCTATAGCTGAGGAGAACCCGCGCTCAGAAACTCATCGGTTCATCACTATCTGGCCGCCAATTGATTCGAGACGCCCCCACTTATTCCCCCTTGCAGGGTTGTTACCCGCTTCTCCGCGGCAGCCCCAATCAAACCCTCGAAGCAACAAACGACAAGCGGACACAGCCCCTCACGCCGCGGACTGACGCAGGCGCGCGCCTATTCCCGGGCGCTGCGGCAGGCTGATGAGCGCGTCGTCCCCAAAGCGCATCCCTTCAAACGGGTCATTGGCGACGAGCAGGCAGGCATCCAGGTCCAGCCAATCCGCCAGCCCGGCCAGATGAGCTGCGGCCGTCAGTCCGACAGCGGTTTCGATCATGCATCCCAGCATAATCTTCATCCCGGCCTTGCGCGCCTGTTTCATCAAATCCAAAGCGGGACCCAGTCCGCCCACTTTCATCAGCTTGATATTCACCCCGCGCACGCCTGCCCCGGCCAAACGGCGCAGGTCTTCCGGCTTTTGCAGCGATTCATCGGCGACCAAAGCAATGCGCGTTTTGGCCTGGATTTCCCCCATCGCCTCAATTTCGCCCGCTCCCAGCGGCTGCTCCAACACCTCCAGATTCGCATTTTCAAGGTAGGGCAGATACTCCAGTGCCTGGGTCAGGCTCCAGCCGGCGTTGGCATCCGCGAAGAGGCGCGCGTCCGGTCTGGCTGCGCGTACAGCTTCCAGCCGGGGCATATCCTCCTCGTCGCCAGCCACTTTTAGCTTTAAAATTGGAAACCTGTCCAAACGCCGCGCTTCCGCGGCCATGCTCTCAGGGGTATCCACGGAGATGGTGAAACTGCTGGCCTTATTGACGGGCGCGGGAAGGTTGAGCGCCGCGTGCAGAGGCAGCCCGAGTTTGCGGCTGATGTAATCATGCAGCGCGATATCCACCGCGGCGCGGGCCGGACCCGGTCCGTCGGGATTGACCCAGTCAGAGATTTGTTCGAAGCGCTCCGGAAACGGTTCTGTCCGCAAAGCGGTCCGGTCCCAATAGGCCTGAAGTTCTATTTCGCGCACGGGATAGTACGGCGGAATGGTGCCTTCTCCCCAACCGGCGTCCTCGCGCAACCGAATCCAATGCGCGGTGCGTTCCTGGGTCGCGCCGTAGGAAAGGCGAAATGGCACCCGCAGCTGAAGCGTGAGGGACTGCCAGCTCAGACACGGAGCGACTTGGGGGTCAGCAGGCTGCACAGCGCGGCCTTTTACGCGAAGTGGCAGGCGACCCAGTGGTCGGGGCTGATTTCCCGGTATTCAGGGTCGTCCTGGAAGCATTTCTCGGCCGCCATCGGGCAGCGCGTGTTAAAGTTGCAGCCCTGGGGCGGGTTCAGCGGGCTGGGAATATCGCCTTTCAGGATAATCCTTTTACGGTTCCTGGCCTTATCCGGGTCAGGGATTGGCACGGCGGACATAAGCGCGCGGGTGTAAGGGTGCAGCGGACGCAGGTAGATTTCATTCCGGTCGGCCAATTCCATCACTTTGCCCAGATACATCACCACCATGCGGCTGCTGATATGGCGCACCATGCTTAAATCGTGCGCCACAAAGATATACGTCAGCCCCAGTCTGTTCTGCAGTTCTTCCAGCAGATTGACCACCTGCGCCTGAATGCTCACATCCAGCGATGAAATTGGTTCATCGCAAATTACCAGGTCTGGGTTAAGCGCCAGGGCGCGCGCGATGCCAATGCGCTGCCGCTGACCGCCCGAGAATTCATGCGGATAACGATTGACAAAATCTGGGTTCAGGCCGACCAGCTCCAGCAGTTCCTGGACGCGTTCCCGCTTTTCTTTCTGGGTCATCGTGGTATGAACATCCAACGGAGCGGCTATTATCGCGCCAACAGTCAGGCGCGGATTAAGCGACGCGTACGGGTCCTGAAAAATCATTTGCATGCGCCGGCGCATTTTCCGCAGGTCGTTTTCTTGCAGGCTGGCTAGGTCCACGCCGTCAAAGAGCACCTGCCCGGAAGTCGGACGGTAAAGCTGCAGAATGGTCCGCGCGACGGTGGTTTTTCCGCAGCCGGTTTCTCCGACCAATCCCAAGGTTTCACCTTCCCGAACGTCAAAGCTTACGTCATCCACGGCTTTCACGTAGCGCCGTTGGCTGCTGAGGAACTGCCGCGAAACGGGAAAATATTTCTTCAGATTCTTCACCTGAAGCAGTGTTTTCTGTTCAGGGCTCACAGCGCACCTCCAACGGCTTTGCGTAATTTTTCGGCGTCAATTTCCTGCCAGCGCCAGCACGCCACTGTGTGGCCGGGGCTGCCGGCTTCTTCCAAGACCGGCCTTTCCAGCCTGCAGCGTTCCGCCCGGAACGCGCAGCGCGCGAAGAACGGACACCCTTGTGGGAGACCAATCAGGTCCGGAGGAAGACCCGGGATGGAAATCAGTTTGGTGCCCGGCGCTTCATCGATACTGGGCAGCGAGCCAAGCAAGCCAAGCGTATAGGGATGGCGGGTTTGGTGATAGATGTCGTGCACGCTGCCGCGTTCGATGATGAAGCCGGCATACATGACATTGATGTTTTTCGCCATTTCCGCCACTATTCCCAGGTCATGCGTAATCCACATGACGGCCATCCCCAATTCTTCCTGCAGCCGGATAACCAACTCAATAATCTGCGCCTGAATGGTGACATCCAGCGCTGTGGTCGGCTCATCGGCGATGAGCAGTTTTGGTTCGCAGGAGAGCGCCATGGCAATCATCGCGCGCTGGCGCATGCCGCCCGAGAATTGGTGCGGGTAATTGTCCAGACGTTTGCGCGCTTCGGGAATGCCCACCAGATTAAGGAGTTCCAGCGCACGCTCGCGCGCCTGTTTTTTATTCATGCCTTTATGCAGCATCAGGGCTTCCGAAATCTGGAATCCCACGGTATAGACAGGATTGAGTGAAGACATCGGGTCCTGAAATACCATGGCGATTTCGCGCCCGCGCACCTGTCGGATTTCAGAATCATTCAATTTCAGCAAATCCCGGCCGGCAAACCAGACTTCCTGGGCTTCAATCTCTCCGGGCGGAATGGGAATGAGCCGGAGAATGGAAAGCGCGTGTACGCTCTTGCCGCAGCCGCTCTCGCCAACAACACCCAGCACCTCCCCAACGTGCATATCATAAGAAATTCCGTTCACCGCGTGAACAATGCCGTCCTGCGTGTGAAAACGGGTCTTCAAATCACTGATTCGCATTAATGGTTCCACAGCATCTCCTCCCCGTTTTACTTCGCGCGCATCTTCGGGTCCAGCGCATCTCGCAGGCCGTCGCCCAGAAGATTGAAACCCAAAACGCTGAACACAATGGCCAGACCAGGGAAGAGCACTGCCCACCAGGCGCCACTGGAGAGAAATTTGTAGCTGTCGCCCAGCATCGCGCCCCATTCCGGCTCGGGCGGGATGGCGCCCAGCCCAAGGAAACCCAGCGCTGCGGCTGAAAGGATGGCTGAAGCCAGACCCATAGTAGCCTGGACGATAATTGGCGAGAGGATGTTAGGCAGCACGTGCTTAAAGAGAATGCGCCCATGCCCTTCACCCACGGATTGGGAAGCCAACACATATTCTTTTTGACTGACTGAAAGCACAGCGGAGCGCGCCAGGCGGGCATAAATCGGGATGCCCACCACGCCAATCGCAATCATGCCCTTCTCAAGCCCCGGACCAAGAAAGGCCACGATGGCAATCGCCAGAAGATAGCTGGGGAAGGAAAGGATAATGTCCATAATACGCATGGTGATGCTGGAAAAAGCCTTTCCGTTCACCGGTTTGGCCAACAAAATCCCAATCATCAGCCCGACAACCGCGCACACCAGCCCCACCAGCGGGGCGACCAATAAACCGCTGACACCCCCCAGCAGCATTCCGGCCAGCGCGAACAGCAGACGCGTAAGCTTGAAATGGGCAAGCTTCTTTTCGAGGAGCACAGAAGCCGCGCCCAGGCCGCCAAACAATAAAACCTGGAACCACTGCCGCGCAATCCAGGCCGGCAAAAGTCCCAAAGCCAGGCCCAGCCCGCTCATCAAAACCAGCTTTTCCTTAAAGTTCATATCAAAGCTCTCAAAGAAACCGGCAAACAACCCTAAAAGGCAGCCGATAATCAAGGAGATGCCAACCGCGACCAAGCCTACGCGCAGTGAATTCCACCCACCGTGAACCACGCGCGTAAAAATATCGCGGCCAAGTTTATCTGTTCCAAAAATGTGGATGGTGGGCTTTTCAGGAGTGCTGACAAGGTTAGGCGCGCGCAGCTTCGCGTTGTAATCCAGGTCCATCTTCGGGTCATAATTCCAGAAAAAATGGGCTCCCACAGCGGAAAGCAGAAACACCGCCACAATCACCAGCCCAAGCATGGCTGTGCGGCTGGCCTTTAAGCGCCGCCAGGCATCCAGCCACAGCGAGCGGTGTTCCCGTACGGCAAAATCGGTCAGGACTTCAACTTCAGGCAGTTGCGTGCTCATCTTCAATCCTAATCGTAACTAATGCGCGGGTCCAGGAGCGCATAAGAAATGTCTACCAATAAATTGACTAAAAGGAAAATAATGGCAATCAAAAGCGTAACCCCCTGGACGATGGGGTAATCGCGACCCAGAATGGAATCGTAGACCCATTTGCCAATTCCGGGCCAGGAAAAAATTGTTTCTGTCAGAACGGCGCCGGCGAGCAGAGAACCGGCCTGGATTCCGATGATGGTAATGACCGGCAAAAACGCATTCTTCAGCGCGTGCCGGTAGAGTACCACGCGTTCAGACAGTCCTTTGGCGGACGCGGTGCGGATATAGTCTTCCTGCAGCACGTCCAGCATGCTGGAGCGCGTCATTCTGGTAATAATCGCGGTGGGTATCGTCGCCAGAGCGACGGCAGGCATGATGATGTGCTTTAGCGCGTCCCAAAAGCCGGCAAAGTTGCCGGTCAGCAGGCTGTCCAGCAGCAGCAGGTTTGTGACAGGCGTAATGCTGACCCCCGGACTGAGCCGACTGCCGGAAGGCAGCCACTTTAGAAAGACCGAGAACAGCATAATCTCCATAATACCCAGCCAGAAAATGGGAATAGACACCCCCAGCAGGGAACCAATCATCGTCGTCCCATCCAGCCAGGAATTGCGCCGGGACGCGCTGGCAATTCCGATAGGAATGCCAACCAGGAGCGCGATAAACATGGACAGCAAAGCCAGCTCCAGAGTGGCGGGGAAGCGCTCCTTTAGCGTCTGGGCGACTGGAATGCGGCGGTGAATAGAATCTCCAAGGTCGAAGCGCAGCAGACGGCTGAAATACCGCACATATTGGCTGTCAAAGAAACCGGGCAGGTCGCCTTCCACCAGAGCGTCGCGGTCCAGAAAAGCGGGGCGGTTCAGCCCGAATTGCTCGCGTATTCTGGCGACATTTTCTTCGGTGGCATGTTCTCCGAGCATCGCCACAGCCGGGTCCCCCGGGATTAAGCGCTGGAAAAGAAAAATCACCAGGGTAACGCCAATTAAGGTTGGGATAACAGAAATCAATCTTCGCAGGATATACTTTGCCAAGCTAACCTCGCGTGTGCTTATTGAATGGGGGCGGTCTGAGAACCGCCCCCCATCGCTGCCTTAAAGGCGGGCAAAAACAACTGCCGTTAAGGTTTAGTCGCTGAAATACACGTACTCAAAGTTTTCGGCGCCCACCGGCTGGGTAATGTAACCCTTCACCTTGGCGGAAAGAATCAGAGGCGTGTTGTTGTGACCCAGCCAAATGCGCATCACTTCGTCGTGCATGATTTGCTCAGCCTGAGAATACAGCTTGGCACGCTCAGCGGGATCAGGCAGGGTAACAGCTTTCTGGAGCAGAGCGGCCAGTTCCGCGTTCTGGTACCAGCCCTCACGCTTAATCGGCTGAGTGCCGCTGCCAAAGAAGTAACCGGTAAAGTTGTCCGGGTCGCCGTTATCACCGCCCCAACCGAGCAGGTACAGGCCCATCAGCAAGCCGTTGCGGCGGGAACCCAAATAGGTCGGCCAGTCGCCTTCCAGATAGAGTTCCACCTTAAAGCCGGCCGCCGTCAGGTTCGCGGCAATTCCTTCACCAACTTCCTTGGCTGCCGGGAAGTAGAAGCGGGTCACGGGCATGTAATAGAGGCGCAGCGGGATAACCTGACCTGCCTTGTAGACCACATTCCCATCCGCGTCCGTCACATCTTCAGCGATGGTAACCTCGCTGAGGCCGTTCGGGAAACCTGCCTCGGCAAGTAGTGATTTGGAGAGTTCGGGGTCGTACTTCCAGTCTTCAATTTTGTCGTTGTAACCGAGCAGGCCGGGAGGCAGCAGGTTTTTGGCAACGGTGCCGTATTTGCCAAAGAAGTTCTTAATCAGGCCTTCTTTGTCAATGGCGTGGGCGACAGCCTCACGCACGCGGATATCCTGGAATTCCTTAATCTTGAAGTTGAACGCCAGGTAGCTGGTGTTCAGGCCGGGGCGGGTGATAACCTGCAGTTTCGGGTCGTTTTCCGCGGTGGCAAGGTCTTCCACAACAGCCTGCTCCAACGCGTCGATATCGCCAGCCTGCAGAGCCAGGAAGCGGGCGGAATCATCCGGAATCACGCGGATGATAACGTTTTTCACTTTGGGTTTTTCGCCCCAGTAATCCTCATTGGCAACCAGTTTGATTTCGGTGCCCTCTTCCCAGGAGACGAATTTATAGGGTCCCGTGCCAACGCAGCCGCCGGTTGGGGTTCCATAGGCTTCGCCTGCCTTCTGAATGGCAGTCGGGCTGGAAATCGCGAACATGTCCATGGCCAGGTTCGCCAGGAAGGGAGCCATAGGACTGCTCAGCACAAACTGGATGTTGTAATCGTCAATTTTCTTGACTTCAGTGATGATGCTGGCATCATCGAAACCGCCCCACATGGCCTCGTAATACTCAAAGACCTGGCTGGCAAAGTGATAGGGATGGGTCGTGAAGCGCCAGCGCTCAAAGTTGAAAATGACCGCGTCCGCGTTGAAATCGGTTCCGTCATGGAATTTGACGCCTTCGCGCAGTTTGCAGCTCCAGACAGTCGCGTCTTCGTTGGCCTTGCATTCCGCCAGCGCAGGAACCGGAGTGGTAGAACCCTTGTCAAACATGTAGAGGGAATCCAATATCTGGCCTGTCACGCGGAATGATTCGCCGTCGGTAACAATGCTGGGGTCCAGCTGGACTGAGTCAGCACCGCGGCCAAAGATGAAGGTGTCTTTGGTGGTGGTCGCCGGGGCTTCGCCGCCAGTCTTCGCGCAGGCTGCCAAAAGCATGCTCAAGACAATCAGAAGCCCAAATACGGTAAAGACGGTCTTTCGTTTCATTTCTCTTTCTCCTCTTTGTGAATTTTCTACGTAAAAACTTATGGGTCAAGAACCGGATTTGTCATCATGTACAGGGGACCTCCGTTTCAAAAAAAAGAAGGGAACAATACTTTATTTTACCCGAAAACTCATTATGTCAAGAGGAAATTACGAATAACGCATTATTCTGAAACTACATTTCAAATTCGTGCTGATGTGAGGACAGAAAAAAAGAACAAAAAACACCCCACACGCCCTGGTGTGAGGTGTTCATGGGTGGTATAGGACTCGAACCTACGACCTTTGCGATGTCAACGCAACGCTCTAACCAACTGAGCTAACCGCCCGTGAGGAATGCATTATAGCGTTATCCCGCTTTTTCTGCAAGACCTAATCCACTAAATTTTTCCCCTAAACAAAGGGCAAAGTTTTTATTGGACGGATGAAATCCAGATATCCAGCAAACGCCGCTGCTCTGTTTCTCTGCCGCAACCAACAACATAGCAGAAAAAACACCTCATCCAAAGGAATCTGGCATTCCCCCGGATGAGGCGCTGTTCATTTTCGCAGAAAACTGCCCGGCGGTGCTGTCTACTTCAGATGTTCCTCTTCGAACTTCTGCAGGAACTTCACCAACGCGTCCACGCCCTCTTTCGGCATGGCGTTGTAAATCGAAGCGCGCAGCCCGCCCACGCTCTTATGGCCTTTCAGGTTGTCAAAGCCGGCCTCCAAAGAGGCTTTCACGACCGCCGCGTCCAGTTCTTTATCGCCGGTGGAGAAGGGAACATTCATCAGGGAGCGGTCTTTCTTTTCAACTGTTCCGTGGAACATTTCGCTTCTGTCCAGGAAGTCATACAGCGGGGCTGCTTTTTCCTCGTTCAGCTTTTGCATCGCTTCCAGCCCGCCCAGCCGCTTGAGATACTTGAATACCTTGCCGCACACGTAAATCGCCCAGCAGTTAGGGGTGTTGTACAGGCTGTCGTTATCGGCGTGGGTGTCGTAGCGCAGATAGGTTGGCACTTTTGGGTCCATATCCTCGCGGCGGATGAGGTCCTCACGGATGATGACAATCGCAAGGCCGGCAGGCCCGACGTTCTTCTGGACCCCGGCCCAAATCAGGCCGTATTTGCTCACGTTGCAGGGCTTGGAAAGGAACATCGAGCTTTGGTCTGAGACCAAAGGTTTGCCCTGTGTATCCGGCAGGGTGTGCCAGGTTGTGCCGTTAATCGTTTCGTTCTCACAGATATATACATAATCCGCGTCCGGCGAAACGGACACATGCGTCATATCCGGAATATAACAAAAATTCCTGTCTTCGCTGCTGGCGATAATGTTTACCTTGCCGAACTTTTTGGCTTCCGAAATTGCCTTCTTGGACCAGGCCCCGGTATAGACGTAATCCGCCGCGCCATTCTTCATGAGGTTCATTGGAACCATGGCGAATTGGAGCGTCCCTCCACCCTGAATAAACAGGACTTTATAGTTTTCCGGGATATTCATCAATTCCCGCAGGTCTTTTTCCGCTTCGTGCAAGATGTCTTCAAAGACTTTGCTGCGGTGGCTCATTTCCATCACGCTCATTCCCGAACCCTGGTAGTTGAGAAGCTCAATCTGAACCTCTTCCAGGACTTCTTCGGGAAGCATGCTTGGGCCGGCAGAAAAATTGTATACGCGTCCGTATTTCATCTTAAAAATCTCTCCTTTTGATATGCGTACAGCGTTGTTTTGTGCGCCAATCGGCTTACTCATAGTATAACCTTTCGAAGCGATTTTGTGGCCTTTTGGCCCATCCGCTCCCCGCCAAATGCTGACCGCTGCGTTTGATTTGAATGCAGCGTACCTTTGAACACGCGCCGAAGGCCGCCCCGCCGCGAGCGGTTTTCGGCACAGAACGCAGGTTTTGCTGCCCCGAGCGGCCGGCGAGAATTTTCTTTCCCACATTCTCAGCGGCGGGTACAATTAAGCCATGAACGAAGCAATCACCATCACAAAATGCGTGTACGGTGGGGACGGCATGGGCAGGCTGGCGGACGGCCGGGCGGTCTTTGTCCCTTTCACCCTGCCTGGCGAAGAAGTCCTGGTGGAAATCGTTGAAGACACCAGGAATTTCGCGCGCGGGCGGGTGCTGCAACTGCTCACCCCCTCCAGCCGGCGGGTCCCGGCTCCCTGCCCGCACTTTGGCGAGTGCGGCGGCTGCCACTACCAGCACGCGTCCTACCCGACCCAATTGGCGCTTAAGCTGGAGATTCTCGCAGACCAGCTGGCCCGTTTGGGCGGTTTCAGCAGTCCCCCCATCAGCGGCATCACGCCCAGCCCGAAAATCTGGAACTACCGCAATCACGTCCAGTTCCACCTGAACGCGCTCGGCCAGCCCGGTTACATGGACATATCCGGAACGCAGGTCGTGCCAATTTCCCAATGCTGGCTGCCCCTGCCGGAACTGGAGCTGCTCCGGACGCAGCTGGACCTGAGCCCCGACGCCAATCTCACCCGCGTTTCTTTGCGTCAGGACAGCCTGGAAGAGCAATTCATTCTATTGGAAGGGATGGAGGAAATCGCGCCGGAAATGAGCCTGGATTTGCCTGCCTCCGTCTCTTATCAGTCGCCGGATGGACGGGCGATCACACTGGCCGGGCAGGACCAGCTTGTTTACGAAGTGCTGGGCAAACAACTCATCATTTCACCGGAAAGCTTTTTCCAGGTCAATCTAAGCGTCGCCGAAAAGATGCTGGAATACGTCCTCAGCCTCGTTCCCGAACAGAAGGGCCTGCGAATTCTGGAGCTTTACAGCGGCGCGGGGTTTTTCAGCGCCTTTTTGGCGGAAAAGTGCCAAGAACTGACCGCCGTGGAAAGCTCCCCCTCGGCCTGCTATGATTTTGCCGCCAATCTGGATGCCTACGACCACGTCAGCCTCTACGAAGGGGCTGTGGAGGCAGTTTTACCCGCCCTGGCCGAAGAGCTGCAAACCCCTGACCTGGTTTTGCTGGACCCGCCGCGCGCGGGACTGCTGCCGGCTGCCCGCAAAGCCTTGCAAACACTAAATTCCGCACGAATTATTTACGTCAGCTGCGACCCCAGCACGCTGGCACGCGACCTGAAGCACCTGTGTGAGGCGGGATACGCGCTCCAGAGTGTGCGAGCCTTCGATATGTTCCCCCAGACCTATCATATCGAGGCGGTAGCAGCCTTAACCAGGGACAAGTAAGTTACTAAAATTTCAGGAGGCGGTATGAAAGTTTTACTTATCAATGGAAGCCCGCACAAAAACGGAAATACATTCAAATCCTTACAAATTGTCGAAGCTGTGCTGGAAAAACATGCCATAGCGACAACCATGTTTCAGCTTGGGACGGACAAAGTGCGCGGCTGTATCGGCTGCGACTCGTGCGCTCAGACTCATCGCTGTGTGTATCAGGATGATTTGTGCAATCCCCTGATTGAAGCAATTGTGAAGGCTGACGGCATCATTGTCGGTTCCCCGGTCTATTTTGCCGGACCCAACGGCGCGCTGTGCGCCTTGCTGGACCGCGTGTTTTACGCGGCCTGCAATAACGGGAACTTATTTGCCCACAAGCCTGCAGCTGCAGTCGTAAATTGTTATCGCGCCGGTGCTACCGCTGCCCTGGACCGATTGAATAAGTACTTCACCATTGCCGAAATGCTCGTGGTCAGCAGCAATTATTGGAACCTGATTGTCGATGCTGACTCTAATCGGGTAGAAAAAGACGCGTTCGGCCGGGAAACCCTGGAACAATTGGCAAATAACATGGTTTGGACGTTGGGCAAACTCGCCAATCCATCGGCAGCTTAACGTCTGGCAGCGCATCCTTACCCTTGCCAGCACCGCCATATTGAGAATTGCACAGTTCGCGCCATCAGTGAATATACCGGCGGTTTTGCCGTTCATTAGCTGCTTAGCGCGGAATCGTGACAAGATTAAAATAACGAAAGGACGGAGATGAGCAATCGATTAAAATCCGCGCTCCTGGGCGGAGCGATTTTGGGACTAGTCTGCGTGGTGGGGGCTTATCTGCGCTCCGGAGGAACAGCCGCACCGACCTTCATATTCGCGCTGTGGTTCAACCGCGTAATCATGGGTCTCGTGATTGGCGCGCCCTGGCCCGCTGCGGCCAGGAACAAAGCTCTGCTACGCGGGGCGATTTTGGGTCTTGTGGTTTCCTTCGCGTTTTACAGTGCCACCGGTTTCAAAGACCCGGTAAGTTTTGCCGCGGGTATCGTTTATGGCATAATATTGGAAGCATGGCTGAGCTCAATCAAGAATCCCTGACCCAGGCCCTGCGGTGCATCGACTCTTTGCTGGAAAAGTGCGAGAAAGCCCAAGTAAAGTTCGCCGCGGGAACCTCCCAGCACACGCTGCTCAAGAATCGCATCAGCGCGCTTCGCATCGCGTCATCTTTAATCGCGCGGGAAATTGAGGAATGCCAAAGAAAGAGGAACGAGGGATGATTTACTATTTTTCAGGCACAGGCAATTCAAAATGGGCCGCGGAACAGCTGGCTGCCAAAACCGGAGAAACAGCCGTCAATATCATGACTTTATCCGCGCCCCCTTCCGCGGACGCCCAGACCATCGGGTTTGTTTTCCCGATTCACGCCTGGGGTGCGCCGGAACCAATGCTGGAGTTCGCTCGGAAACTCACCGGAAAACCCGCCTTTGCGTTTGGCGTGTGCACCTGCGGGGGCGAAGCAGGCGCCGCCATGGAAAAATTCCGCCGGATTTTCCCCTTAGACAGCGTCTACTCCATTGTGATGCCTAATAATTATGTCATGGGCTCAGAGCTGGAATCTGAAGAAAGTATCCTGCGTAAAGTGCGCGCCGCCAAAGAAAGGCTGGATGTGATTGCCGCGCAAATTCGCGCGAAGCAGCCCGTCAGCGATGTTCAGACTGGAAGTCTGGCATGGCTCAAATCAAGCCTGGTCAATCTTGGATTCAATTTTGCCGCCCGCAGCACCCGCCCCTTTTATGTGACGGACAGGTGCATCTCCTGCGGGCAGTGCGCCAGGGACTGCCCCGCTCATAGCATCACCATGGTGGAAGGAAAGCCGCGCTGGGGGAATAAATGTTACCAGTGCACCGCCTGCATCAATCTTTGCCCAACCCGGGCGATTGAGTACGGCAAAGGAACGGCCGCGCGCGGCAGGTATTCCTTTGTAGATGTTTCTTGACCCTCTGTGCTCCCAAAACCAGTCTGGGAGAAAGCCCCAGCTCCAAAACATCTGAAGCATACAGGTTTACTCGGTGTGCCTAATGAGCCCAAAACCAAGGCTTTGTTCAATACCCATATAGAATCATCTAATCCTATGCAAATAGCTGCGTACAAAAATGAGTAAATACGATGTTTTGTGGCAATATATTAAATCTCGGGACGAAAAAGCGTTTAAGCTGACTTTCGATGAAATTGCTGATATTTTGGGCTTTCAGATAGATCATTCGTTCCTGAACTACAAGAAAGACCTGGCGGTTTTTGGTTACCAGGTTGAGAAAATCTCTTTGAAAGAACACTGGATATCTTTCCGAAAGACTGAGATAGTTTAGGCAGGTCAGGAAAACCACAAAGGCAGATGAGAGATAACAAGCGCCTGAAGCGTGTATTGGTTTTCTCCTTTTGAGGCTGTGTGTTTCCTTGTCGCGCTGTAAGCCATCCAGGCAGGGCCAATAGCGTTTGCCAGGCCGGTCGATGAACCCACGCGGAGAGTATCCGTCCGTATTTGCTTAGCCGACCAACCCCACCTTAAATCGCAAAATGGTCCGGATTTTCTCCGGCGCCACCCGGCGCGGGTCGTTCAGGTAAATCTCGCGATGCGTGCGTTCAGCGCGCAAGTATCCCTGTTGCTCGCAAAAAGCCTGCATTCGGGCAAAACTGGCCGGTTCATCGTCGTAGGGTCCCAGGTGCAGCATCTGGCAGCACAGACCCTCCTCTAACTGGATGAATTCCATCCTTTCCAACCAGGGGTTGGGTTTCTTTTTGCGAGTCTCCGCGAGAAAGAAGCGAAAGACATCCGGGGTCACAAACGACGGCTGCCTTATCATGAGGTCAAATACGTAGTTGCTCTTATTCGTCGCTGCAAGCTGCTTATCAGCCAGGTCCCACACACCTTCGAGCGGATAAACCTTGTAAGCGGTGTACCCTTCGGGCTTGTGCGGCCCTTTATATGACATTTTGACAGCGTAACTAAAGCTGTACAGCGCGGAGGTCGCCAGAGCAAAATCCGGGCCGTTCGGGTCGCCCTGACCATGCACGCAGGCGAAGCTCAGGCGGGGGACCTGGATGAGCATCGGCGTGGTCTTGGTGGTATAGAGGTCTTTTGGGTCGCTCTCTGGCACAGACGCCTCCTTCAGACTGTCATTCTGCGGTAGCATAAACGCGCTAATAGACTTTCGGCTGCGTGTGCCGGATGAAAGTTCCCGCGCGCAGGTCCGCGAAAGCCTGGTTCAATTCTTCCTGGGAGTTCATCACAATCGGTCCCCCCCAGGCGATTGGCTCGCGCAGCGGTTTGGCTGCCAGCAGCAAAAAGCGCGCGCCCTGGGGGCCGGCTTTTACTCGCACGGACTCTGATTCGCCGCTGTTCGCGCTGCTGGAAAGCAGCATGGCGCAAGCCTTTTGCTCAAAGCTCTCCAGATTTTCATCGGCCGCCAGGGTGCCTTCAATCAGGTATAGGAACAGGGTGTGGTCGTTGGGCGTCTGGTTATATTCCCAGATGGAATCAGCCTGCAGTGCCACGTCCAGATACTGGACCGGCACGTACTCGCCTTTCACGGCGCCAATTTTTCCGCTGTAGCGCCCGGAAAGCACGCGCACCCGGGCGTTTTCTTCCACGACCTCGGATACATCGCTGCTTTGGATATCCCTGTAGGCAGGTTCGGTCATTTTATCCGCGGCGGGCAGGTTCACCCACAACTGGCAGCCAAGCATGCGGGGGGCAGCCTGGGGCATCTCCTGATGGATGATACCGGAGCCGGCGGTCATCCACTGACACTGCAGCCTGCCGATGACGCCGGAATTGCCCAGGCTGTCGCCGTGTTCCAGCTCGCCTTCCAGCAGATAAGTCACCGTTTCGATGCCGCGGTGCGGGTGCCAGGGGAAGCCGGCAATGTAATCGCGCGGGTCCAGAGAGTCAAACCCATCCAGCATGAGGAAGGGGTCAAAGTCGTACATGGTGCGCGCTCCCAACACTCTTTGCAGGCGCACGCCGGCGCCGTCCACCGCGGGATGCCCGCGCACTACCTGTGTAAGTTTTCGTAAGGTCATCAATTCCTCCTGAGAGATGTTATCCGCGCTTCCGCGTCTGTGAACAGCGGGTTGCATGAATGCTCGCCGTGCCCGCAAGGTGCTGGTCAGGTTAATTGTCGCAGGGGCGGTGGTTTTCGTCAATGCGCCCGTCTGGCTTTTCGGCGCGACTTCAGAAGGTGCCAATTCATCGTGTTGCGCGGCGGCACTTTTACAAAGGCGCGCGGAGCGATATAATGACCCACATTGGTCCATCAAAGCTCAAGGAGATTCCATGAACACCGCCCTCGCGTACTTTTCAGTTACCGGTCATTCCAAAAAAATCGGCTCCGCGGTCAGCGCCGCCCTGCAAATTCCCAGCATGGACTTAAAAACTGACGTGATTCCAGCGGGGCTGGATTGTCTGTTTCTGGTCGGGGGAATCTACGCCGGTAAAAGCGACCCGCGCCTGCTGCAAAAACTGGAAGCCTTGCAGAGCGGCCAGCCCGGCCTGGTGGTTCTGCTCACCTCCAGCGCTGCCGGTTCCACCAGGCAGGAACAGGTGCGCGAGCTGCTCGCATCTAAAGGGATAAGCGTTCACCCCGATGAGTTTACGTGCCGCGGCAGTTTCCTAATCTTCCACCTCGGCCACCCCAACAAAACGGAAATAGCCTCGGCGGTTGCCTTTGCCCGCCGCGTGCTCGCGGAAGTATCGGCCTAGGCCAGGCTTCCCGACTTCCCATAAAAAAACGCGTATCCTGGCGCGCGGGCAGCCCAAACCGCACCAGCAAACTTCTGCCGCGCGGTCTGAAGTGCCAGCAGTAAACGACAAAAAACCAGGCTCCAATGGAGCCTGGTTTGCGTTTGTGGCAGGTTGATTTAGACGGGTGCCAGCGTCCCCGCGAAGATCATCCAGGCCAGGGCGGTTTTGGCCAGCAGGCTGAGGATGATATAGGCCCGTTCTCCCACCAGGTAGTCCTTCCATGCGCCTTTCTTCTTGTATTGCAGGACCATATTGATCGCAAAGGAATTGAAGAAGACAAAGATGGTCGGGATAATGGCGTACACAAAGGCCGGGGGTTTGGCGCCGGAAGAGTTGATGGCGCTGAGGAAGTAAATCATGATGACGACCCAGGGAACAATGCCTGCCACAGACCCGTACACAAAGGAGAGCCAGTTGGTTTTCTCAGTGTATTGGTTGTGGTATTCCATCATGATACCAAACAGGTTCATCGTGGCGTTCAGGAAGAACATCAGAATGATGCTGCCCAGGTCCCAGATACCGACCAGCTGCCCGATGAGCACAATCATCAGCGAAGAGCTGAGGGCGTACTCATAAAAGCGGATAGGGTTCATCTTGCGGTCAAGGTAACTGGTGTAGCGTTTGTAACCGATGGTGGAGATATAGAAGTGTGCCACGGCCGAGATGAGCAGGAAAATCGCTACCGCGATTCCAAAGGGAACATCCCAGAACAGTTTGGGGTCTGGCACCAGCTTGCGGGTTTCCAGATTGAAGGTCAGAAAATTGGTAAAGATTGGGTAAGTTGTGTCATTGCTGAGCACAATCATGAGAATGCCCTGAATAAGGTGCAAAAAGCCCATGAAGAAATTGAAGCGGCGTAAACCTTGATACTTATTTTCCATAAAAAAACTCCTCTGACGTTGTGTGTATTGAATTAATTTCAAACAGGATTGTAAGCCTAAGCGCAGCCCCCGCGTATGTTTGTATAATGTTTGTAAATATTCAATCTAAAATCAAAGCGGTTTTTTGAAACGACATGCAAAGAAAAAAATCAAAACGAAATAGGCGCCAAACGTTTTTTTGCAAACTGTTGGAGTAAAATATGTTTAGGGAGCAACTCATCTCATTATTTTTGAAATAGGTCAGCTGTACAAACGCTCTCTCCGAAAACGAAGAGGTAACCACCGTTACAGAAAGGCACGCTCATGGAAACCAAACCGAAACTTAAGTTCCACAATTTCTTCGCTCTGTTCACCTATCTTCTGATGGTCATCGTAAACGCCCTGGCGAACATCCTGCCTATCAACGGCAAAATCACCGGGGATATTTCGGACAGCCGTCCAAACCTGTTTGCTCCTGCTGGCGAGACGTTCATTATCTGGGGCGTGATTTATCTCCTGCTCCTGCTGTATACGCTCTACCAAATGGGGCTGCTGCGCGGCAAGTCCGAAGCGGATAACAGCAAGCTGCTTGCCAAAGTCAATGTGTTCTTCGGCATTTCTTCGCTGGCGAACACAGTGTGGATTTTCTTGTGGCACTACGAAAAAATCGTCTACTCCCTCATCGCGATGGTGGTCATTCTTGTGTGCCTGATAATCCTCGCGCTTATCCTCAAAAAAGGCGCTGTCACCCGTAAAGAAAAACTTTTGGTGCGGGCGCCCTTCAGCGTTTACTTCGGTTGGATTACGGTCGCGACGATTGCCAACGCGACCACGGCGCTGGTGGAGATTGGCTGGGACGCGCTTGGCCTTTCGCAGGTCTTCTGGACGGTAATCATCTTGCTGGTCGGCACCGTCATCGCCGGCCTGACCACCATCCTGAATCGCGATGTTGCTTACGGCCTCGTCCCGATTTGGGCTTACCTTGGCATCTTCTATAAGCACCTCATTCCCGCGCCGGCTGGCTTCGACAGCAAGTATCTCGCGATTATCATCGCGGTTACTGCCAGCCTGGTGCTGCTGCTGGTCGCGCTGTTCATGGCGATTTTTGGAAAGAAGAAAGCGGCCGCTATGCCGGAGCCTATCCCCGCGCCTGCCGCTGGCACAGAGACCATCCCCGAGCCTATCCCTTCCCCCACGACCGGAACCGCCGCGATGCCCGAGCCGATGCCGGAGCCGGTATCAGAACCGCTGCCTCCAGCCGAACCCGCCGCGCCGGAGCCGCCCGCTGAGCCCGCGGCCGGTCCGGAAACCTTGACAGAAACGCCCTGGCCGCCCGAAGCGGAACCTCCGGCAGAACAAAACGAAGAGACCAAACCCTGGACGCCTTCAGACGGGAGTCAGCTTTAGCCTTGCGCTAAAGGCGGCAAGCGGCCATCCATATGCACACAGATAATTCCTACGACGTCATTGTTATCGGCGCTGGTCTTGCTGGCTTGTCAGCGGCCAGCCTGCTTGCCAAACGCGGTTTGAAAACAGCGGTAATTGATAAAAGCTACAACCCCGGCGGCTCTTGCGGCATCTTCAAACGCGAGGAGGTCATTTTTGACCAGGGTTCAGCCATGCTGTACGGCTTCGGCGAACAAGGGTATAACTCACATCGCTTTTTGTTCAGCTGCCTGGAAGAGCCCATCGACATGATTCGCCACGACCTGCTTTATGTGGTAAATTTCAAAGGCCGCCGCGTCCGTTTTTTTGCCGATATTGACCAGTTCATCACAGAACTATCCGGGCTCTTCCCGCAGGAAGCCGATAACATCCGCCGTTTCTACCACGACCTGCTGCGCATGTACCTGCATGTCATGGTGGAATATCCCAGCTATACCAGCGCAGACGAAACCGACCCCAAAGAGTCCCTGCCAGCGCTGCTCAGGCATCCTGTTTCCTTCCTGCGCTTCTTCAGTTACATGAACAAAAGCGCCGGAGACCTGCTCGGCAAGTATTTTAAGAACAGGGAAATTCTCAAGTTTTTTGACAAGCTCACTTCCACCTACTGCTACACAACCGTCCAGGAATCGCCGGCAGTGCTTGCCAGCGTGATGTTCGTGAACAATCACCTGGGCGGAAGTTATTACCCGGCCGGTTCCACCCTCTTTTTGCCCGGAAAACTGGAAAAGGTGATTGAGGAGCACGGCGGTGAGATGCTGCCGGAATGCGAAGTGACCCGCATCCTCTTCACGGACGGCAAAGCCTGCGGTGTGGAGCTGCAAGACGGCCGGCAGCTCTTCGCGGGCGATATTATCTATTCGGGCACAGTCTGGAACCTGTACGGAAAATTGGTGGACCCCGCCCACAGCACCGCGGAACGTCGGCAGTGGGCTGCCAAACAGGAACCCACCTACCCCAGCGTCGTGTTATACGCACTGGTCGATAAATCCGTCATCCCCGAAGATACCGCCCCGATAGAGATGTTGGTGGGCAACCCGGATAAGCTGGATGAAAGTGAGGTCACAGCCTATATCTTCAGTATCGACGACCAAACCCTGTGCCCGCCGCAGTACCACACCATTGCGGCCATCGGCCCGACCTTTGAAAAATGGGACGGCTTGAGCCCGGAGGAATACCAGACCCGCAAAGCGCGCGAGCGCGAACGCCTGACCGAAGTGCTGGAGCGCCGTTTCCCGGGCTTTCGCGCCGGCATGCGTTTTTCAGAGGTCGCCACGCCGCGCACCATCGAACGCTACTGCCTTAAAAACGGCGGCGCTGTGGCCGGACCCAAGCAGGTATTAGGCCAGCACATCCTCAAGCGCCTGCACACGCGCACAGAATGGGAAAACCTGTATTGCTGCGGGGAATCCACGGTCATGGGCACCGGCACACCCTCGGTCACCACCTCTGGCATCAGCGCCGCGAACGCCGTGCTCAAAAAACGCGGGCTGCAGCCCTTTAAGTACCGCCCTGACATGCCCAATTTTGTACGGATTGTCGAAAAGCCTTTCACGCGCGCCCAGCTCTACGCTGATTACCCAGTAGAGCAGCAAGCCGTGATGCGCGCCGCCTTCCGCTGCCAGTTCTGTGAAAACCCGACCTGCTCTCCTGGAAATGCACTGGACTTTCGCGGAATGCTGCGCAGGGTAAGCGTTGGCAACTTCGTCGGCGCGAAAAAAATCTCGGAAGAAATCAGCCGGCGCGTCAATGCCGCTCCGGAAAAGCTGCAGGAAGCAGAAGACAATTGCGTATTGAACAAACTGCGCGGAGAACCTGTGGAAATCCGGGCTGTGCTGGCGTTCCTGCAAAACGGCGCCTGAAGAAAGCGAGCGATGCTTTTCGGGAGTTTTTTCTGACAGAGCCCCCCCTGCAAGCATGGGCAAGCGCCATTGCCCCGGACAATCCCCTGACCCATTTTGCTGCAGGGTGCAAAGGATGCAGATTATCTTGTGCCGCGAGCATCAAAAAAGCGCCTTTCCGGCGCTTTTTTATTTAGAAAAGCACATTGGTGAGGTCCGCCCGGTATTGGCGCACCTCCGGATGCGTCTCCCCCAGGACTTCCAGCAGGCCCAGGTATACTTCCCGCACTTCGCCATTGCGGTAACCTTTATCCTTGCGCAGGATATCCAAAAAGCCATCCAGCGCGAGCAGGATTTTTCCTTTGCGCGCCAGTTTCAGGCTGTTGCGATAAGCGGCCTCCAGCGCGTCGGCTGGCGGATTCTGAACAGAATCCAGCCACAAATAGGCCGCAACAACAGGCTTCAGCTGCTGGGCGGCGCTGAATTCATGGCTGGCAGGGAAATTCGAGAGCAGCAGATTGGCTTCCCGCGCCCTGCCCTGAATTAACATCAACCGCGCGAGGGCCAGGATGCCGCCCGGATGGCGCGGGTTTCCGCTGACGAAGCGCCCCAAGGCCTCCTCGGCTTCGCGATAATCGCCCAGCAGAATCAGGCTTTTTCCCTTCTCGAGCAGTAAATCGGAGCTGTCGGGCAGCAAACTGCGGATAAGATGGCGCAGGTTGGGTTCCGAAAGCACGCCGGTAAACTCGGCGACAATTCTTCCGTCTACAAAGGCTTTTACGGCCGGAACATTCTTGACTTTCAGACGTTCAGCCAGTTTGGTCTGGTCATCCACATTCACCCGCGCGAGACGAAACGCGCCTTCGGCTTCCTGGGCAATCTTTGCCAGCAGCGGCGACTGCACGCGGCACGGTATGCACCAGGGCGCCCAAAAATCCATCACCACTGGCACTTTGGTCGAGTAATTCACGACCTCAAGCTCGAAGCTTTCGTCACTCACGTCGATGATGTAATCGTCTGTCATTGCGGTTCGCTCACGCTAATTTTATCAGAGGCCAGTAAATTATTCATCACCTTCCGCGATGATTCCAGGCTGATGAATGTCAATGACCTCACCATGCAGGTCCACCGTCACCCGAAAACCAACCATCCCAAGGTACGTCCGCGTGTCTTCTGGCAGGCCGGTTAACTGAATCGCCTCAAACTGTTTGTCTGTGTTTTCCAGCTGGCTGCGTATGACCGCGATGCTGAAAATATCCTCCTGACCAAGCATTTTGGCGGCTTGTTCGCTGATGATATCTTCGTGGCCGGCGATTTGCGCGGTAAGGGCATCCCAAACCTGACGGTCAACATCCGCGGCGGGGATATGCCGCAAAAATCCATCATCGTCCAGAATGTAGACAGCCTCGCTGCCAACATAATCCACATTCAGCAAGTTGCCGGATGGGTCATAAACTAATCCTTCAAAAATGGCCTTATTCACAGGCATCCTTTCCTGAATATTCTTTTGTCAAAAGTATAGCCGTTGAGTATAAAAAAGAAGTTAACAAGCGATAATGCCGCTATGGCATCTCGGAGACCACGTCCACCCGCGTGCCGGTTTCGGCTACCATGTATTCCACATCCGGAGGAACTGTGGGGTTGCACCAGCGGTAAAGCCACTTCGCGTCTTGAGAGCGCATGTTGATGCAGCCGTTGCTCATACGGTGGCCCCAGTTAGAGTGCCAGTACGCGCCGTGAAATGCCACGCCGCTCATGGTGATATAGCTCACCCAGGGGACGCCAGGCAGGTCGTAATCCACATTTCGGTCGCCGCTTTGCAGAACCATGCGCCGATAGGGGCGCTTGCGGTGAGTTTTAAACACCCCCAGCGGTGTGGAACCTTCCGCCAGACCAGTGGAGACAAGCGTGCTGAACACCGGTTTATCATATTCGTACGCTGTGACGGTCTGGGAATACAGGTCCAATTTAATGCGCTTTTGGTCCGGCGGCACCTCGGGCGAAATCGGGGTCAATTCCTCCGCCGGAACCAGGCGCACCGCGTAGGCGCGCACATAGTAAGAGGCCCCGTTCATGTCATCCGGCAGTTCATACCAGGGTATGCCGTACTCATCGTACACCCGACTGCGCACCCAGTGCGTGGAAGAATAGTAGTAATGCCGCTTGGCAAACGTGCCGCGCGGTTTGTAAAAAGCGTCTATGGAAGGAACGGTAATCTCGCCCAGGCAGCCGCCTTCCGGGATTGGCTCGCTGCTGACATTGCGGTGATTTTCCACATACTGCACAAAAATCGGCTGAATATAGGCGTCCTCCCCAAGCTTCAGCCAGTAATGCGGATTGCCCTTGCTGTCCTTGACACTGACAGTTTCCTGGATTCGGACAAGCTGGTCAAACTTCAACAGGTCCTGAACTTTGGATTTCTCACTGGGTTCAGCAAAAACATACAGGCGATAGCGCGTAATGCGCACCCACGCGCCTTCAGAAAATTCCTCGTAAAGGGATTTCGCCAGGGTGGTGGGAATAGCGGCAGTTACCGCGCCGAGGCCCAAAATCTTCAGAAAATCTCTGCGTGTAAATTTTCGTGTAAAAAAGTCCATCAGTTATGAATATTTACCAGGATGCCCACATAAGACCAATTGAACAGCCATCCGGCATCGCCCGTCTCCATGTTAATACAGCCGTGGCTCATCGGACTGCCAAAATTACTGTGCCAATAGGTCCCGTGTATCCCATACCCTTCGTAAAAATACATGGTGTAAGGAACATCCGGTAAATAATAACCCGGTCCCTGCATGTCGTCAAACAAATACATAACGTATACGTGGAACCTTCCGGTGGGAGTGGGGGTATTGGGCAGCCCGGTGGAAACCAAAAAAGAAGCGACAAGCGAATCGTCCACATAGGCGTAAAGCATCTGGTCGCTCAGGTCCACGTCAATCCAGCGCGTGCCCTCCGGTTCAGCCGGCGGCTGCCAGGCTTCCGTGGGCACTTCCTCCTGGGGAACATAGGTGATAATGACCTCTGGAACCTCCGTCGCGGTGGGTGTGGGCGTGGGGGTAGGCGTTGGTGTGGAGGTCGGCGTGGGAGTAGGCGTCTGAGTGGGTGTGGGGGTAGGCGTCTGGGTGGGCGTGGGCGTGATGGTTGGGGTCAGACTGGGTTTCACCAGCGGCGCGGAATCGTAAAGCGCGAACTGACGCCCGGCCGAGACCACGCGCGGACTGAACGCCCCGACAACGTACAGCGTGTACGCGAGCAGCCCACACGCCACAAACAGCAAAGCCGTCAGGAAACCCGGTTTGCGCCGGCGGAAGTTTTCCAAAGGGGTGAGTTTTGGCTTGGGCGCCTGAGGTTTTTCTGCGGTCCAGCCGGCGGCTTGGGCTTTGCGCAGTTCCTGCGCCGCCCAGGCCATGCCCTGCCGCGCGGTTTGGTTGCCCGGGTCCAGATCGAGAACTTTTTTGAGGAAGCCCACACCCTCCTGCGGGCTGGACACGCCGGCCAGAATCAAGAGCGCGCTGACCGAGTTCGGATTCAGCGCAAGCGCCTGTTCCGCCAGGCTTTTCGCGGCGGCGCGGTCGTTTCTCAGAACAGCCTGCCTGGCTTCGGAGATTAAGGATTCGAGGTTTTGGCCAGCGGCGTCCATAATCACGGTACCGGGGTGGCCTGCACCCCTTCGTTATTCAGATAACAGCGCAGGCCGGCAACGATGCCGTCCGCGAGTTTTTCCGGTTTCCGGGTCAGAATATCCTGGTCCAGGTTTAAGAATCCCACTTCAATGATGGCCGCTGTGGTCAGGGGGTCAATCTCGGAAAAGGCGTGGTAAGAGGTCATGTCATTGGTGATGGACTGATAGTGGTACTGCAGTCCTGTTTCTTTCTGGTAGCGGTCCGCGAGGCAGCTCACCAGGCGGGTGGCATTGTCACTTTTGGCCGTGGAGAGCGCGGCCGCGACCTTGAAACCAGTGGCGGAATCGCTGTAATATTCGCAAGAATCAGCGTGGATAGAGATAAGCAGCGCGGCCTGGTAGCCTGCCAGGCGGGGGTCGAACTCATCCAGCAGTTCAACTTCATAGCCCATTTTGCTCAGCTTCTTCTGCACAAAAGCCGCAACGCTGCTGTTCACTTCCACTTCTGTCAGCCCATTCGGACACACCGCTCCGCTGTCGTTGCCGCGGTGACCCACCACAATCCCGATTTTGTTGGCAGGGAACCCAGCGGGCATTCCGGCAGCCGCGGTCTGTGTCAGACTGGCGCTTCCGCCGGCTGCCAGCGCTCTGGCCATTTTTTCCTGCAGGCTTTCGGCCAGCAGGCTCGAAGGCGTCCACAAGGTGAAAAGCGTGGCGACCAGCAGCGCGCCGCCCAGGATTATCCGCAGCGCGAGCCAGGTCGTGCCGTTTTTTTGGCGCGGTTGCTCGGTCTTCGGCGACGGGTCTGAAACTGGAACACTCACCTGCTCCTGCTTTCGGAACGGCAGATGAATTTCCGGCTTATCGTCAATCTTGTGCATGGATTTGCTCATACTAATAATCTTACCCTATGTCTGCTCATCTTACGCACCCGGTTTGGTAATTCACCCCGGGCTTACTATAATAAAAAAAGAGCGAAATTGTCGTAATTAAGAAAGGTGCAATTCCTATGCCACAGAAATTATCCCGGGACGACTGGAACACTTTGATGCGCATCGCGTCTGACTCGGTATACGCCGCTGCCCACAGACGCCGGCCGGAACCCCTGCAGTTGGAGCTGCTTCCCGAAACGCTGCGCCAGAACGGGGCGGTGTTTGTCACCCTGACCAAGTCCGGCGAGCTGCGCGGCTGCATCGGCAGCCTGGAGGCCTGGCAGCCTCTGGCAGAAGACGTGCAACTGCGCGCCTACCAGGCGGCAGTCCAGGATTCGCGCTTTCCGCCGCTCAGCCCGGCCGAACTGCCGATGATTGAGATTGAAATCTCCCGCCTGACGCCGCCTGAACCGCTGATTTATGATTCCCCGGCCGACCTGCCCCGTCTGCTCAAGCCGCACCAGGATGGAGTAGTCCTTTCCGATGGGATACGCCGCGCCACGTTTCTGCCGCAGGTTTGGGAACAGCTGCCGCGGCCGGAGGAATTCCTGAGCCACCTGTGCGCCAAGATGGGCGCCCGCTCCAATCTCTGGCGCGAGAAAGTGCTGGATGTGCAAATTTACCACGTGGAAGAATTTAAACAAAAACCGGAATGGTAAGGCCATTCCGGTTTGAAGATTTCGCGAAAAGCTTTAATCTTTGGTAAGCGCGTAAGCCTGACCGGCAAGATGCGCTATCAGCAGCTGGGCGTACAGGCTGGTAATGAACGCCCCGACGAAAAAGGCAATACCGCCGAGCGGAGCAATAATGCCTGCCACAATCGTGCCGGCAAACACGAGCAGCCAGGCGCCAATGTTTTTTGTGAACAATTTGAAGATTGTCTTCAAATCGATGCCTGCGGCAATGGTGCCTTTCACGGCGAAATTCGCTTGCACCACCGGCATAATAAGCGACAAGGCGATTCCATAGATAACGAGCAGCATTGTGATGAGAATCATTCCAAGGATTGGCAGAACAGGCGTGTTGGCGCTGTTCTCCGCGCCAATGCCCAAAGGAATGATGATTAGAGCCAGCAGCAACGGAACGGCGGTGTATATCAGGGTGACTACGAAATACCTGAATCCAAGCGCGAGGTCATCGCCAAAATCGCACTCCGGCAGTGGATATTCCTGCCCTTCCGCCACATTGCGCGTGGTTCTGAGGACGTAGCCCATCAATACCAACCAACCCACCACAGGGATCAGGCTGAAAAGGATGGGAATGATAATCTTGTCAAACCACTTGGGGTCATCAAAAATATAAGTGAAAGCTTTTCCGAAATTCATATCTCCTTCTTTCTTTTGTTGTTGGAACACCCGTGCGGGCGGCTGATACAGCCAGCCAGGCGGTTGGACTACAGCTGGATATAATCCTGGACGTTTAACACAAACACAATGGCTTTCTTCTCTTTGCCTTCCTTACCGGTCGTGCAGTTTTCCCGCAGGATTTGCAGCGCACGCGCCACTTTTTCATCTTCCAGGCCAATCAAAAGGGTGCTGCGGCCGCTGCGCAGGAAACTGCCGGTTGAGGCGATAAAGGTCGCCCGGATATCTTCAGCGTTCAATATGTCAGATACCCGATCGTTGTCTTCGTCATGGATGATGGCAATGATTAGTTTCATGCTCACAGCTCCTCAAAATGCTCAAGGTCAAGCGCGAAGAGGTTTATTCCACCCACAACGGTTTCGGTGGGATAAGGCATTGGCAGCGGCGCGTTTTCGATGGGGGTGGCGATAAACGCGATGCGCTTGCGGCAGGTGGAGGTCAGCAGTTCTTTCACGGCGTCCTGTTCGCTTTCCTTGCAGCCGACGAGATACGTGGCGTTTCGTTCCCTCAGGAAACTTCCCACGCTGGGAAGCCGCGTGAAACGTATCTTGTGCTCCCGCAGAACCTCGTTTAATACATCGCTGTCGGAGGCCTGAATCACGGCTATGATGAGTTTCATCTTTTCAGCGTCCATCTCATCCATCCTTGTGCGTTTTCATGTAATATTGTAACCCATTTCCCCCTGCCAAGAAATCTGTTCTTTTACTTAAACCAATCCACCACCATATCTTCCATATCGTCGGGGTCGACCTCAAGCTCGCTTACCACCTTGCCAAGCACGGATTCTCCAGCCAGAACCACGCTTTTCGGATTTCCGCTTTTCAGCGGATGCCACCATGGCAGGTCCTGCCCAAGGGCAAGCAGCCGATAGGCGCAGGTGGACGGCAGCCAATTAGCCGTTCTGGCGGTTTTGGGCGTCAGGTAGATGCAATCCGGGACGTTCACGTGCCTGTTCTCGTAATCGGTGCAGCGGCCGGTTTCCAGGTCCATGTAGCGGCACACCACGTTCGTAAACCGCACAGTCTCTTCCTCCGGGTTGGTAAATTTGAAAAGGCAGCACTTGCCGCAGCCGTCGCACAGTGCTTCCCATTCCTCAGGGCTCATCGCCGCCAGGTCTTTTTTCTTCCAAAAGTCTGCTTCAAGGGTCACGGCTGGCTCTCCTGTTCAGGGGCGGCGCCGAGGTCTGTCGGCGCGTAAAGTTCCGGTCGGATGAAAGGGATAAGCGCCATCTGCACCGCCGGCGTGTAGAGAGCCTGACGGGTGATTAAATCCCCGGTCAAAAGCCCCACAGCGCCGTTGCGGCGCTTGGAACCGCTGGTGTTAAAGATGACATCATCGGCGTCCCCCAGCTCCATACCTGCGCGCACCAGTTCAGCCACAGCATTCGGCAGTTCAAAGGCGGCAGTACGCGCCTGTCCGCGCCGCGACGAGGAAAGGATTACCACCCAGGCAAACGTGAGCATGGTTTCCGGCAGCCCCGGGGCGTGCTCAGTGCCGCCTTCCACCCCCACCCAATAATCCGCGTCCGGAACCAGGCGGCGGGCTTCCCGGGCGCGGTTTTCCGCTCCCCGGCGCGTTTCAGCGTCGCCCATGGGCTGGCTGGGAACTCCCGAGTCGGCGTCCACGCTCACGAATGCCAGCGAACTCTCAGGGAAAACCGACTGAAAGCCTGCTTTAACCGCTTCCAGTTTTACCGGATTGGTGGACCCTACCGCGACGCGCGTCATCAGAGCCTGACCTCATTCACAGCTTGGGCAGCACAATTGTCTGCTGGCCCTGGTATTTTCCTTTTTTCTGCGCGTAAGTCATATCGCAGGGCGCGTCGCCCTCAAAAAAGAGCACCTGGGCAATGCCTTCATTGGAATAAATCTTGGCGGGCAGCGGTGTGGTATTGGAAATTTCCAGGGTCACATACCCTTCCCACTCAGGTTCAAAAGGAGTCACGTTCACGATGATGCCGCAGCGCGCGTAGGTGCTTTTGCCCAGACAGACAGTCAGCACATTGGCCGGAATGCGAAAGTATTCGACGGTGCGCGCCAGCGCGAATGAATTTGGCGGAATCACGCACACATCGCCCTTGAAATCAACCATGGAGCGCGGGTCAAAGCGCTTGGGGTCCACGACCGCCGAATAGATGTTGGTGAAAATCTTGTATTCATCGGCTACGCGAATATCATACCCATAGGAGGAAGTGCCAAACGAAATGACGCCGTCGCGCACCTGGGCTTCTTCAAACGGCTCAATCATGCGGTGTTCCAGCGCCATCTTTTTTATCCAGTTATCCGGTTTTAATCCCATTCATCTCTCCAATGTGTCAGAAAATATCTCCAAACAGGCCGGCCGAGGCGGCGGTTCTCAATTGTGAACCGCTCAGGCTCGCAGTCCGGCGCGTTTCGCCAAAGATTCTTGCACAGAACTTAATACACCCTCTGCTTCCCCTTGCAGATTGTCCAGCTCCGCCAGGATGCGCGCGGGCTCGGGCTCGTTTTCCATGCCCAACAGGTTGATGCGCACGTTCAGCGCGGCGGAACGGAAGGCTGCTGCCGCCAGCTGCGCCCCCGCCCCCGCGTCCGAAATGGCGTTCAGGTTGCCGATTTCCGCCATGCGCGCGGCCAGCTTCATGACAGCCAGGCATTTGCCGGCAGTCTCCAGCGGAACGCGCGCCGCGTGCAAAGTGGCTTTGGTTATTGCCTCGGAGCGGGCCTGCTGCTGTGATTCGGTCAACTTTGGCAGCCGGCGGGCCTGCAAAATGCCGTCAAAAGCCTGGGCATCCAGGTCGATTGCTTCGGTAAGCTCCTTGCGCAGCGCCTCCGCCCGTGCGATGATTTGCCAGGTTTCAGCTTCGACCTCCGCGTATTTGGGCTTCCCGACGGTCAGACGGCCCACCATTGCCGCCAGGGCGGCAGCCAGCGCGCCGGTATGCGCTGCCGCCGAGCCTCCGCCCGGCGATGGCGTGCCTTCCGCTACCTGCTCCAGAAAATCGGACTGCTCAGTTTTGGCAGCGCTCATCTGTTCGCCCTGCCAGGCAAACAGGCGGCTGTCCAGCAGCTGCTCGTTTTCAAATCCGTCCAGCTGCAAATACCAGCGGGCGGCATTGACCAGGGCTTGATTTGGGACCAGGCCGACAATTTCGGAGTGATGAATGCCCGCGCCGTAACGCGCGGCTTCCCTCCGCACCATTTCCGTAATCTGCGCCATTGGCGAGCGGCGGAAGTTGGTCAGATTCATGGAGACCTGCGCCAAACCGCCCACCAGCACGCCCATGGCTTTCACATACCGGAAGCCGCCGGAGGAATTGCGGACGCGCCGGGCGATTTTTTCGGCGATGCCCACATCCGAGGTATTCAAATAAATGTTGTAGGCAATCAGAGCTTCCCGCGCCCCAATAACGGTCGCGCCGGCGCTGCCCAGACGCGCGGGACCCAGGTCGGGCGCGCGCGAAGGGTCCTGCTGAATGGCAAGCTTCAGGCCTTCATATTCTCCGCGGCGAATATCCTCAAGGTTGCGGCGGTCCGGCCGCAGCGCAGCTTCCTCGTAAAAATAGACCGGTATCGCCAGCTCGTCCGCCACGCGTTTGCCCAAACGCCGCGCCATCTCCACGCATTCCACCATAGTCACGCCCGAAATCGGCACAAAGGGCACCACGTCAGTAGCGCCAATGCGCGGATGCTGCCCTTCATGCTGCTCCAAATCAATAAGCTGGGCAGCTTTGGCAATCGCGGCGTAGGCGGCCTCTTCCACAGCCGCGGGCTCCCCCACAAAAGTCAGCACGGTGCGGTTGTGGTCCAGGTCGGAATGGCGGTCCAGCACTCCCACGCCAGCCACAGACTGAATCGCAGCGGCAATCTGGTCGACCACTTCCGGTCGTCGGGCTTCGGAAAAGTTCGGAATGCATTCTACGATTTTCAGTGGCATGGTTTTCCTCCGGGCGCTATTCTCCCCTGATTATACCAAGCCGAACGGTTCTCACTGAGAGAATCTTGAAAGCAGACGGGTTTAAATATTACTGGACGATATACAATTTTATCTTGGTTATTCGTCATTTTTCTTGATTATATTGATTAGCTGATAAATATTCCTTAGGTATCTCTTGATTTTTTCAATATATGCGTTTATACTGTAATAAATGACTTGCCAACCCGAAGGAGTCCCATGCCGAATCTACCTGAGATGTGTCCGATTTGTCGTTCAGAACTGGTCATTACCCGCGCGTATTGCCCGGCCTGTGAAACCACACTGGAAGGTTATTTTCAATTTCAGGCAGACCCCTTTGCCGTGCTTTCCAAAGACCAGCGGGAATTCCTGCTCACCTTTGTACGCACCGAAGGCCGCCTGAACCGCATGGAAGATATTCTGGGGATTTCTTACCCCACCCTGAAAAACCGCCTGACGGAGATTATCCACGCGCTGGGCTTTGAAACGGAAAAGCAGCCTGCTCCGCCCACCCAGACCCGCGCCCAGGTTTTGGAAGCTCTTGAGAAAGGTATAATTAGCATTGATGAAGCTCTTGAGTCTCTGCAAGCGCTCAAGTGAAAACGACCTGAGGCACATATGACCACCAACGAAGAACGCATCAAAATTCTCTCCATGCTGCAGGAAGGGAAAATCGACGCCTCTGAAGCTGCCCGCCTGCTGCAAGCCTTGGATGAAAGCGCGAAACCGGCCGCGGAAGAAGCGCGCGCCGCAAAGAAGCCACGTTTTTTGCATGTGAAAGTCACGCGCGTCATGGACGGCAAATCTATAGCTGATATCCGGGTTCCAATCTCGGTCGTGAACGCCGGCATGCGCATGGGCGCGAAGTTCAGCCCGCACATTGCCGGAATGGACCCCGATATGCTGGCTGAACTGTTGAAATCGGACGAGCCTTCCCAAATCATTGATGTGACCGACGAGGAAGACGGCGAACACGTGCAGATTTACCTGGAATAGGCCGCCAGCGCTTTTGTTCTATCCATAGATATTATTCATAAAGGCAATTCTTTTGGAAGGTAATTGCTGAAAGAACGCAAACTGCCTGCACCTGCCTGCCGTTCCAGGCTGAATTCTTGCCCGAATCCCAACAATCCGATACAATTTCTGTATGCGTTTTGACATTTTCAGCCTCTTTCCCGAAGTCTTTCAGCCCTATCTCGAAATCTCCATCCTCAAGCGCGCTATCCAGAACAACCTGATTGAAGTGCACACGCACAACATCCGCGATTGGGCGCTGGACCGCCACCACACCACAGACGACACACCCTACGGGGGCGGCGGCGGGATGATTATGAAGCCCGAGCCGGTTTTCGCCGCAGTGGAATCCGTACTCGGCCAACCGCCCTGCTGCCCGGTAATCCTGCTGTGCCCGCAGGGCCAGCCTTTCACCCAGCAAACAGCCTTTGAGCTGGCAGGCTACGACCGGCTGGGTCTTATTTGCGGCCGCTACGAAAGCTTCGATGAGCGCATCCGCGAACACCTTGCCACCCACGTCATCTCCATCGGGGATTTCATCCTGACCGGCGGAGAACTGCCCGCGCTGATGGTCCTGGACGCCGTCGCGCGGCTGAAACCCGGCGTTTTGGGTGATAACGAAGCCACCAGCGATGACTCATTCTCAAACGGACTCCTTGAATATCCGCAGTACACCCGGCCGCCGGAGTTTCGCGGCTGGTCTGTGCCGGAAGTACTCCTGCAAGGCAACCACGCCCAACAAGCCCGCTGGAAACGCGAACAATCGCTTATCCGCACGCTGCTTTGGCGCCCCGATTTATTACTCAAGGCAGACCTGACCGATAAAGACCGCAAATTCCTCGAAGAGTACGTCGCGCAAAGAATCGCGAAGAAAATGGAAGAGACTGACACAGACTAAAAGGAGAGGCATGCAAAACGAAAAGTTTAATTTTGGCAAGTTATTCTTAATTGGTTTTGGTTTTTTTGGCGTAAGCGTATTGTGGAGCCTTTACAACACCTATGTTCCCATCCTTCTGGAGCAGAAGTTTGCGCTGGACGCCGCCGCGATTGGGTTCTTTATGTCCCTGGATAACATCGCGGCGCTTTTCATCCAGCCGCCGGTCGGCGCGTGGTCGGACAGGCTGCGCACCAGGCTGGGAAGGCGCCTGCCCTTCATTCTGGTCGGGGCGCCAATTGCCGCGGTAGCCTTTGGGCTGGTACCGCTGGCGAACACCCTGCCGCTCTTTGTCGCCTGCACGGTCACGACCATTCTGGCAATGGCTTTCTGGCGCACACCTGTGGTCGCGCTGATGCCAGACGTCACGCCCTCCAGGCTGCGCTCCCAGGCTAACGGCATCATTAACTTCATGGGTGGCTTGGGGCTGGTGCTGGGAACCTCCATTGGCGCCACGCTCGTAAAGCAGAATCAGGCCTATCCCTTCTGGTTTGGCTCATTGCTGGTGGTGCTGGCGGCCGCGCTGGTGCTGATTTTCGTGCGCGAGCCTAAGGTGTACGAAAACAACCCCAATGCCGAAAAACCGAACATGTGGAAGAGTCTCAAGGAGCTTTTTACCAGCAAACATGGGGACGCGATTCGCATTTTCCTGGCCATCTTCTTCTGGTTCATCGCCTACAATGCCATCGAAGCCTTCCTGTCCCTCTACGGCATTAACCACCTCGGCCTGGATAAATCCGGCGCGGGCAAGTTGATTACCAGCGTGGGCTTTTCGTTCCTGCTCTTCTCCATCCCCGCCGGCTTTATCGGCGCGAAGTTGGGGCGCAGGAAGACCATCGGGATGGGACTGCTCATCATGATTTTAGTGCTCCTCAGCGTGTACTTCCTCCCCAAGGAACTGCTCATCCAGGCTCACGGCAAGCTGCCTATCCTGGGCGACTTTATGAACCTGACCATTCTGCTGCTCCTGGCGGGTATCGGCTGGGCGTGCATCAACATCAACTCGCTGCCGGTGGTGGTGGACCTGACGGACCCCATTCACATCGGCACCTACACTGGTTTGTATTATCTCTTTTCCACCCTCGCCGCGATCGCGGGCCCGAACATCAACGGCTGGATTGTTAAACTGACCGGCAACAATTACGCCTCCATATTTATCATCGGACCTCTTTTCATGGCAGCCGCTTTTGCCATGGTTTTTGGAATGCACGAGGGAAACGGCAAGACCCGAACTGCCGCTGAGGGCGGCGCTGACCCGGAGCAAAACTGACATCTTGCACTGTACACCTGAGAAAGGTATACTTAGGATGTATCAACCGGAAAACCGGAAACTAATGTGTATTGAGGAGAAAACACACAATGAGTAAAAGAGTAATTACCCTTCTGTCCCTTTTGATTGTGGCTGGCATGCTTCTGGCCGCCTGCGCTAAGGCCGAAGCCCCCGCTGCCAAAATCAAAGTCTGCCAGATTACCGATACTGGCGGTATTGATGACAAATCCTTCAACGCTACCGCCTGGAAAGGCATCGAAGATGCCGTCGCCCAGCTTGGCATCGAAGGCAAATATCTCGAGTCCAAAGAAGTTGCCGACTACGAGAAGAACCTGAACGCGTTCGTTGAAGAAAAGTGCGACCTGATTGTCACTGTCGGTTTCCTCATCGGCGATGCCACCAAAGCCACCGCTGAAGCCAACCCCGACCTGAAGTTCTCCATCGTCGACTACGCCTACGACCCCGCCATCCCCAATGTGGTTGGTCAGGTCTTCAACACTGATGAAGCCGCCTACCTGGCTGGCTACCTCGCCGCTGGCGTGACCAAGACCGGTAAAGTCGGCACCTTCGGCGGTCTGCCCATCCCCACCGTCACCATCTTCATGGATGGTTTCGCCAAGGGCGTCGCCAAGTACAACGAAGTCAAGGGCACCAACGTGCAGGTTCTCGGTTGGGATCCCGCCAATCCGGATGCCGGCCTCTTCAGCATGTCCTTCGATGACCAGCAGAAAGGCCGCGAACTGGCCGTCTCTCTGATGGACGAAGGCGCTGACATCATCATGCCCGTTGCCGGACCTGTCGGCCTGGGCGCTGCTGCCGCCATCAAAGAACGCGGTAACGCTTACCTCATCGGCGTCGACTCTGACTGGTTCCTGACCAGCCCCGAATATGCGGACATCACCCTGACCTCCGTCATGAAACTGATGGACGCCACCACCATGCAGGTTATCAAATCCGTCATCGACGGCACCTTCAAGGGCGGTGTTGTTGTCGGTACCCTGGCGAATAACGGCGTCGCGCTGGCTCCCCTCCACAATCTGGAGAGCCTCGCCTCCGCTGAACTCCTGGCCGAAGTTGAACAGCTCAAAGCTGACATCATCGCCGGGAAACTCTCCGTCAAGTAAGAAATATCTTTCAGATTTACCTGGCGGGCTGGCAAATTGCCAGCCCGCTTTTTTTATCCCCTATGGTAAGATTAGAAACAAATTCTATCCTTTGAAAAGGGGTTTCCTATGGCTCCAATTCTTGAACTCAGGGGTATCACCAAACAATTTCCAGGCGTCCTGGCAAACGACCATATCGACTTAGTGCTGCACAAAGGGGAGATATTGGCACTTCTGGGTGAAAACGGCGCTGGAAAATCCACGTTGATGAACATACTCTACGGACTGTATCAGCCGGATGAAGGAGAAATCCTGATTAATGGCGAGGTCGTCAAGATTAACTCACCCACCGACGCTATAAGCCGCGGCATCGGTATGGTTCATCAGCACTTTATGCTCATTCCCGTCTTCACGGTGACCGAAAATGTGATGCTGGGGGATGAATCGGTAAAAGCAGGCGGATTTTTGGACCGCCCCAAAGCTGCCCAGCGCATCCAGGAAATTTCCAGCAGCTACAAGCTGGAAGTGAACCCCAGCGACTATGTGCGCGACCTGCCAGTTGGCGTCCAGCAGCGCGTTGAAATCATCAAATTGCTCTACCGCAACGCCGAAATCTTGATTTTTGACGAGCCAACCGCCGTCCTCACCCCGCAGGAAGCGGATGAACTGTTCAATATCATGCGCTCCCTGGTGGCACAGGGAAAATCCATCATCTTCATCACGCACAAGCTGCGCGAGGTGCTGGCTATTGCCAACCGTGTGGTCGTTATCCGCCGCGGCAAAGTGGTGGGCGAAACCACCCCCGATAAGGCCGATAAAAACTCGTTGGCAGCCATGATGGTTGGACGCGAGGTGAACCTGGTCGTCAAAAAGAAAGAAACAACCCCGGGGGATGTGGTCTGTTCCATCAGCAATCTGGTGGTGGCGGATAAATTCCAGAACGTGGTTGTGGACGATGTCTCCCTGGAAATCCGCGCGGGAGAGATTTTGGGCGTGGCCGGCGTGCAAGGCAACGGCCAGACGGAACTGGTAGAAGCCATTACCGGTCTGACAAAAATTGCCGAAGGCAAAATCACCCTGCTTGGCAAAGACATTTCCAGGGCAACGCCGCGTCAAATAACGGAACTTGGTACAGCGCACGTCCCGGAGGACCGCCAGGCGGATGGGCTGGTTCTGCCATTCTCTGTGGCTGAAAATCTGGTATTGTGCTCTTATTACCTGGCGCCCTTCTCAAAAGGTGTCATCCTCCAGTACGATACCATCTTTAAAAACGCGGAAAAACTCATCGCGGATTTTGACATCCGCACGCCCAACCCGCTGACCCCGGTGGGTTCGCTTTCGGGCGGCAACCAGCAAAAAGTCATCATTGCGCGCGAACTTTCCCGCCCAATCCAGTTCCTGGTCGCCTCACAACCGACGCGCGGCCTGGATGTCGGCTCCATTGAGTATATTCACAAGCGCATCGAACAAAAACGCGAGGAAGGCTGCGCGGTTTTGCTGGTTTCCCCTGAACTGGATGAAATCATGGAACTCTCTGACCGCATTGCCGTGATGTACCGCGGTAAGATTTTGGCGGTCGTACCCAACAAAGGCGTATCCAAGGAGTATATTGGTTTGCTGATGGCGGGAGTCGTGCCCGAAGAGCCCATGCAGCTGTCAGAAGAAACAGAAATCGAAGCAACCCTTTAAGAGGTGGTCGCATGAGTGAAGCACAAGCTGAAAAGAAAGATTTAGGTCAGGCAATTCTGAAAGAAATCGTCCCGCCGCCGGAAGAAGAAGCCCCCAGGAAAAGCTTCTGGAAATCCATTTCCATTCCAGCACTGGCAATCCTCACCGGCCTGCTCATCGGCGCGGTGATGATCGCGGCCACCAGCTCAACCGTCTGGGCGGCATTTGGCCAGTCCATTTGGAAGGGTTTCGGCCGGGCATTTGCTGAAATCGGGGCAGCCTATCAGGCGCTCTTTACCGGAGCGATTGGCGACCCGGTCCGTATCGTGAGAGCCCTGGGTTCCGGCGACGCGAGAGAAATCCGCTCAGCGCTGAACCCATTCCTGGAAAGCCTGGTTCAGACCACACCGTATATCTTTACAGGTCTGGCGGTTGCGGTTGGGTTCCGCAGCGGTCTGTTCAATATTGGCGTGGAAGGTCAGCTCTTTATCGGCGCGGCTGCTGCCACCTACGTGGGATATGCCATCACCGGCCTCCCCGGCTTCATTCACATGCCCCTGGCGCTGCTGGCCGGGGCGCTGGGCGGCGCTTTCTGGGCATTCATTCCAGGCCTCCTGAAAGCCAAAACAGGCGGGCACGAAGTAATCAACACCATTATGATGAACTGGATAGCCTTCCGTCTGACGGAGTGGCTGCTTTCCGGACCTATGACCCGTCCGGGTTCGGGCGGTATGCCCCTCAGCCCTCTGATTCAGAAATCCGCGGAAATCCCGCAGTTCTTCCAGGCTCCCATCCGCTTCCATCTGGGTTTTTTCATCGCTCTGGCGGTCGCCTGGTTTATTAATTGGTTTTTATTCAAGACCACCTGGGGGCTGGATTTGCGCACCGTAGGCACCAATCCGCGCGCGGCAAAATATGCCGGCCTCAGCACCACCAAATCCATCATTACCGCGATGATTATCTCCGGCGCTCTGGCAGGCACAGCCGGCGCGGTGCAAATTCTGGCTGTCAATCGCAGCATGGCGCTTGGGCTTTCATCCGGTTATGGTTTTGACAGTATCGCGCTGGCGCTGATTGGCAACAACACGCCGCTGGGCATCGTTCTGGCTTCGCTGCTGTTTGGCACGCTGCGCAACGGCGCGACGCGCATGATGGTGGTATCCGCCATTCCGATTGACATCGTGGATGTCATCCAGGCGATTATCCTGATGTTTGTCGCGGCTCCCGCGATTATCCGCGCGATGTATCACCTGAAGAAACCAAAGAAGGAAGAGGCAACCATCTTCCTTAGCGGTTGGGGAGGGAAATAATGGCTACGTTAACTCAGACAATTAAGCACAGAAGGATTTCCGAAGTCTCGCCCGCGCGCAGGCTGTTCATGGGGATTGTTGAGCTCATCATTGGCATCCTGATTTACGTCCTGTTTGCCGCCAGGTTGGCACCTGAACTGCTGACCACCTTCAACATGACCCCCGGCGGCATCGACGTGGGGCAGCTGGCAGACTGGGTTGTGCCGTCCCGCCTCACGCTGACTATCTTCGCGATTGTTTGTGTTGGGATTGGCGCTTACCAGATTGTGAAAGGCTTTGGGCGCGCCACCAACGGCATGGTTGGGTTGTGCGGGCTGCTGCTCATCTTTGGGTTCCTCATCTGGCAGGCCAGCGGTAAGACATTAAACCTTTCAGGCATGCTTTCAAGCGCCGTCCTGCTGGCAGTCCCGATTACACTGGCAGCATTCGCGGGCATCCTGGCTGAACGCTCCGGCACAATCAACATCGCCATTGAAGGCATGATGCTGATGTCGTGCATGTTTGCAGCCCTGATTGGCAGCCTCACCAAGAGCGCGGTTTTGGGTCTCTTGGGGGGCGTGCTGTCGGCTGTCGCGCTGGCAATGCTGCACGCGGTGCTGTGCATCAAGTACAAAATCAACCAGGTAGTCTCCGGCACAGTCATCAACATTTTTTCCGCGGGCATGACGGCCTTTATCTCTCAGAAATTCCTGCAGAAGTATCAAACGCTGAACAATCCGCCCATGTTCACGCGCATTCCGGTGCCGCTGCTTTCGCGCATCCCATTCATTGGCCCAATACTTTTCAACCAGAATGTGTTCGTGTACATGATGTTCCTGATTTTGATTATTTTACAGGTCGCGCTTTTCTCCACGCGCTGGGGACTGAGGCTGCGTTCGGTTGGCGAGCATCCCAAAGCCGCGGATACCCTGGGCATTGATGTTATCCGCACCCGCTACGTCGGCATGCTGCTGAGCGGCGTGGTAGCGGGCATCGCGGGCGCGTTCTTCACACTGGGCTCGGTGGGGCGCTTTGACGAGGGCATGACTGCCGGCAAGGGCTTCATTGGTCTGGCGGCGATGATTTTCGGCAACTGGTATCCGTTTGGAGCGCTCGGTGCCGGGCTGCTGTTTGGCTTCGCGGACGCGATTGGCTCCAAGCTCTCGCTGCTGGGCAGCGCAATTCCGCCCCAGTTTATGGGCATGGCCCCCTACCTGATTACCATGATTGTTCTGGCAGGTTTCATTGGCAAGGGTCAGGCGCCGGCCGCAGAGGGCAAACCGTACGAGAAAGAGTAAAGGATTTTTACTTCCCAAAGCCCCCGCAGTACAGCGGGGGCTTTTTTGTTCCTGTTCACCTTGATGAAATGATGGGAGGCATGCATTCATCCCAGGCCTGCAGCATCCTCGGCCGCCTACGGACGCAGGAAGACCTGTCGGTCAGCGGCCTGGCACGGTCAGAAGACCATGTGGGAACAGCAAGGCAAAACATTTCTTCCTCACTCTCTTTTGCTGAATATCCTCAGCAAAAACCTCATATTTTCTTTGGTCAAAGAAAATCATGCGGTTTACGCTTAATTTCACGGGATTTTAGATGAGATGGGCTTTCATCGAGTATGATTATCCAAGAAAATGACCAATCCGATTGGAGATTAACAATGCAGTCCATTCACGTTGAACACATCAGTAAACGCTTCGGAGACACGCAGGCAGTCAGGGATGTATCCTTTGACGTGGTCCCGGGTGAGATTTTTGGGCTCTTGGGCCCCAACGGCTCCGGCAAAACCACCACCATTCGCATCATTCTGGATATCCTAAAGCCGGATTCCGGTTCTGTTTCCATTCTTGGCGGAGCTATGTCGGAAGCCAAGAAAAATCAGATTGGCTACCTGCCGGAGGAGCGCGGTTTGTACCAGGATATCCTGCTGGATAAATGCCTGGAATACCTTGCCACGCTGAAAGGAATGAGCCCGCAGCAAATTAAACAAAAACTCCCTGCGTATCTGGATGAGTTCGACCTAAGCAGCCACCGCAAGAAAAAGGTCAAAGAACTCAGTAAAGGCATGCAGCAGAAAGCTCAGCTGATTGCCACCCTGATACATAACCCGCAGGTCATCATCATAGACGAGCCCTTCAGCGCGCTGGACCCGGTCAATACCCAGCTGGTAAAAGATATCCTTAAGCAGCAGCGCAGCGCGGGCAAGACCATCATCATGTGCACCCACCAGATGAACCAGGTGGAACAGCTGTGCGACAAAATCGTGCTGGTAGATAAGGGTGAAGTGCTGCTGTACGGCGGTTTGCAACAAATTTATGAAAGTTTCGCGACCGATGATGTGCGCATCAACACCAGCATGGAGCTTCCGCCAAGCATTCCCGGCGTGCGGAAAATCGAGCGCTTGAACACAATGATTAAGCTGGAACCTCAGCCCGGTGTCAAGCCTCAGGAGATACTCAACACATTGGTCTCGCAGGGAATTCAACTGAACGCGTTTGAAATCGCGGTACCTTCTCTCGATGAAATCTTCATCAAGGTGGTGAAAAAAGGAGAGCCGGGCGATGAGCAAGACCTTTGAAGTAGCCAAATATGAGTACACCCACCACGTTGCCAGGCCGCGCTTTTGGATTGCGCTGCTGAGCGTGCCGGTCGGAATGGTGCTGGTGATGCTCTTTGCCATCGCGATTTCCCTCTCGTCGGTGAGCAAGCTGCCGGTGGGGTACGTGGATGAGGCCGGCCTGATTGCGATACCCCCTTCGTTCGCTGAAAAACCCTCGCTGTTTGAACCGGTCATTCCGTTGCGTCCGTATGCCTCCGAGCAAGAGGCGCGCGCCGCCGCGGAAAGCGGCAGCATCCAGGCCTATTTTGTCATCCCCGAGGGGTATGAATCTACTTTTCAGGTCAGGTATTACTACAATGAGCCGCTGACAGGCACCATCCGCAATCAGATACAGCGCTTTCTGTCCGAAAACCTGCTTGCCGGTATCCAGGTCCCCAATCAAGCGCGCCTGGAAGCGGGCAGCCTGTATACGCTGGTCTCGCTGGATGGGACCAGAAGCACGGCGGAAAATGAAATCTCTAAAATCATTTTGCCTTTGGTGGTGGGGCTGCTTTTTGTAATCGTTGTCCTCTCCAGCGGCGGTTATCTGCTGCAGGCAGTGGTTGAAGAGAAAGAGAACCGCACCATGGAAATCATGGTGACTTCCGTTTCGCCCAATGAACTGATGGCAGGAAAGATAATCGGCAACCTGAGCGTCGGCTTGACTCAAATATTGGTCTGGGCGCTGATGGCGGTGGTTTTCGTCCTGGTAATGGGAGACCGCATTCCATTCTTGCGGCAGCTGCAAATCTCCTGGCCCAACATGCTTCTCAGCCTGCTCCTGCTGCTGCCTTCCTTCGTCTTTACCTCCGCGCTGATGGCAATCCTCGGCGCGACAGTGACCGACTCTCAGGAAGCAGCCCAGGTGACGGGTCTGATTACTTTCCCCATCCTGATTCCGTATTACTTCTTCTCAGTGCTCATGATGCATCCAAACGGGGCCTTTTCGAGGGCGCTCAGCTACTTTCCGATGAGCGCGCCCGTGGCAATGACAATGCGCATGGCCTTCACGCAGGTCCCCGCCTGGGAACTGCTGATGGTTATCGCGCTGTTGGTGCTCTTTTCAGTCCTCACCATTTGGCTGGCTGGCAAAGCGTTCCGCCTGGGCATGCTGCAGTACTCCAGACGGGTCAGACTCTCCCAGCTTTTCCGTAAGGGAGGCGCGCTATGAATAAGACCTGGAGCGTTTTTAAGCACGAATTTCTAAAAACGGTAAGCCGGCGCTCTTTCATCCTGACGCTCATCCTGGTCCCGCTGGTCCCCGCGGTCATCTTGTGGATTTTGGGCAATCTAAGCGATTCACAATCGCAAAGCTTGCAGCAGGTCTTCACCGGCGGGCAGCCGCAGTCGGCTCTGCCTTACGGCGCGGTTGACCACAGCGGCCTGCTGACCGAGGCGCCCGATTGGGTAACCGGAGGAAGCATTGTGCTGGTTCCCTCCAGCGAGGAAGCCCGGCTTCAGGTGCAGCAAGGCAAATTGAAAGGCTATTACGAAGTCGCTGAAGATTATCTGGAAAGCGGCAGGGTAACGCTCTACCGGGAGGATGTGAACCCGGTCACCGGTTTTGAACAAACTGGCGTGATGGAAAACCTGATTGCCTACAACCTGCTCGGCAGAAATCAGGACCTCTATCTCAGGTACACCAACCCGGTTTCGTTTGTTTTGGAAGAGGTGAATCCCGCCATCGCGGAGACCCGCGATACCGAAGACCCCCTGGCGTTTTTCATACCATACGGCGTGACGCTCTTTTTCTACATGATTGTCTTCATCACCTCCAGCATGCTCTTAAACACGGTCGGAAAGGACAAAGACAACCGCGTGATGGAAATGCTGCTTTCTTCAGTAAAGCCCACCAGTCTTTTTGTGGGCAAACTCACTGGCCTGGGTCTGGCAAGCCTGCTGCAGCTGGCAATTTGGTTCGGGGCAGCGCTGGCGCTGCTCAGGTTCTCAGGGCGGACCTTCTCGCTGCCAATGGACCTGAACTTTTCTCCGGCGCTCTACATTTACGGTATCCTGTTCTTCATTGTCGGCTTTGTTTATTACGGCAGCCTGATGGCCGGCATAGGAGCCATGGCGCCCAATCTGCGGGAAGGCAGTCAGTCCACATTCATGGTCGCGCTGCCGCTCATTCTCACGCTGGTTTCCATCAACAGCCTGATTCAGATGCCGCACGGCTCGCTCGCCACCATTCTAAGTTTGCTGCCCCCCACCGCGCCAGTCGCGATGATGACCCGCCTTACCATCGGCGGTGTTCCTGGCTGGCAGATAGGGCTGGCGCTTGGGCTTTTGGCGCTGATTGATGTTTTCCTCATCAAGGGCGTGGCAAATCTGTTCCGCTCCCAGCACCTGCTCACCGGCAGCAAGTTTTCGTTCAAGTTGTTCCTGCGGGAACTGGTCCGCCGCTAAATTCGGCCCAAAACGCCCTGTCCTCACGGATGGGGCGTTTTTTATGCACGCGAGCCGGGAAAAGGGCTAAAATAGCAATCAGCAACAGCCTTTACGCCAAGACATTTCGGGTTTTACCGGTTTTCAAGGAGTTATGATGAACAAGCCCAATCGCCTCTGGATTTTGTCCCTGCTCGCGGTGTTTCTCCTGGCGGCTTGCAACCTGCCGAGCGCCCAGACGCCGACTGACCCCATGGCCAGCGTGCGCACAGCCGCGGCGCTCACTGTCGAGGCGATGTTCACGCAAACCGCCCCCGCGCAGAGCGCGACCGCGCTGCCCACGCAAACGCCGCCGCCAACGGCGCCAGCCAGCCCGACAGCCGATCCCAACCTTCCCTGCAACCTGGCGGAATTCGTCTCTGAAAGCGTCCCGGACGGAAGCCAGTTTTTCCCCGGCTCGGTATTCACCAAAACCTGGACGCTCCGCAACGCGGGCTCCTGCGTCTGGACGACCGCCTACCAACTGGAATACGTCTCAGGGAATATTCCAGACATCCTCTCGCTGCAAAAGCTGACCAACGGCGCGGTCGCGCCAGGTCAGACCCTCACGCTGATGCTGAACATCCCCCTGCCGTATGAGCCGGGTGATTACCGCGCGGATTTCAAACTGCGCGACGCCCAGGGAGTCCAATTCAGTTTCAAGAACCCGGAGAAAACCTTTTGGGTCGCGGTGGAAGTAATCAATACCAGCCTGAACCTGGCTGAAAACATTTGCGCGGCAGAGTGGACCAGCGGAGCGGGCAAACTAAGCTGCCCGGGCAAACCCGGCAGTTCGGGTGGTTTTGTTTACGCGGATGCCAGCCCGCTGCTTGAAAACGGCGCGGAGGACGATGAACCCGCCCTGTGGCTCAGCCCGCAAAACACCCAAAACGGTTATATCCAGGGTGTCTTCCCGGCACAGCGCATTCCCGAAAAGGCGCGGTTCGAGGCTGTGTTGGGCTGCGCCAAAAGCGCCCGCGCCTGCGACGCGGATTTCTCTCTTTACGTACAGGCAGGAGTGGAGACTCCGCGTCTGCTGGCTGCCTGGAATGAGATTAACGACGGCGCGTTCCGACGGATAACCTACGACCTGACCGACTTGGCCGGCCAAAACCTGCGTCTGATTCTGCGGGTGGACAGCCGCGGTTCAGCAGTCGATGACGTCTTGCATCTGCTCATGCCAGTTCTCAGGTCTTTGCAGCCCGCGGACGAGTGAATCTTCAGCCGGAGGTAAAGGCTTTTCGCGCGCACCTGCCGCTGCATGATGCCCAGCGGGCTGTTGAGCGCAGCTGTCTTCTCGTGCCTGAGGACGAAGCCTCCCCCGGCACAAAAATGGCCTGCGGGTATCTGGACGGCGCGGAGAAATGCCGGGGCATGCCACAGACTTTCCTGTCAGCATTGGCGAAAGCTCCCCTTATAACTTTCTGATAGAACCTGCTGTTTTTCAAAAAGGCAGGGAGAAAAATATGCCGCGCCGTGAATTTTCCCGATTATAATAACCGTATCTTTTTGAGGGAAGGGCACCGATGGCCTGTTTCACACTTTTTTTTGCGCCTTTTTTAAAACCTTTGCCGTATCTGGACCCAGGCAGCGGCAGCATGCTCATTCAATTGATTCTCGCGGCAGTCCTGAGTATTGGTATCGCAGTCAGAATCTTTTGGAACAAAATCAAGGCTTTTCTGACCAGGAACAAATCTTCTGCCAGTCAGGATGCGGACCCCACGGAGCTCCCTGAGGAGCGCGGAGTAGAAGACTCCCCACATTCCTGAGGGCAGGCATTCCAACGGCAGCAAACACACAAACAAAGGAAAGTGTTCTGAATGGTGGAGAAATCTGGCGCGTCCTTCCGCGACCCAAGCGGCTTTATTTTCATCAGGGATGCTGTCGTGTACCGTCAGGTGAACCTGGCCGGCCGCGAATCGTACGACGCGCTGATGCAGTCGGGGCTCTACGAGCGGCTCACTAAAGCCAAAGCGCTTGTTTCCCACCAGGAAGTACCGCTGACTTTCGCTCCCACAGCAGAGCTGGCATATAAAGTCATCCGTCCTGAACCCATTCCTTTTATTTCCTATCCCTACGAATGGTGTTTTGACCAGCTAAAGGATGCCGCGATTCTGACGCTCTCCATCGCCCGGCGCGCCCTTGAGTACGGCCTGAGCCTGAAAGATGCCAGCGCCTATAACGTGCAATTCCTTGCGGGCAAACCGATTTTCATTGACACGCTCTCATTTGAACCTTACCAGGAAGGGCTCCCGTGGGTCGCCTATCGGCAGTTCTGCCAGCATTTCCTGGCGCCGTTAGCCCTAATGGCGCACAAAGACATTCGCCTGAGTCAGTTACTGCGCGTTTATATTGATGGAATTCCTCTGGACCTGGCCAGCCGGCTGCTTCCCGCGCGTTCACGGCTCAACTTTGGCCTGCTCAGTCACATTCACCTGCATGCCCGCAGCCAGCAAAAATATGCTGGCAAACAGGTCTCCCGAAACGCATTGGAAGGAAAAGTCAGCCTGCCTGCCCTGCGAGGCTTGCTTGAAAACCTGCTGACAACCGTGCGAGGCCTGCACCTGCGCTCAGCCAACACCGAATGGGGAAATTACTACGAAGAAAACAACTATACCGAAGCAGCTTTCGCTGCTAAACGAAACCTGGTAAAAGATTATTTGCTCGCGGTAAACCCTCGCAGTGTATGGGACCTGGGCGCGAACACAGGAGAGTTCAGCCGGGCCGCCAGCGAAATGGGGATCCTTACCGCCGCGTTTGATATTGACCACAGTGCGGTGCAGCAGAACTACCGCATGGTAAAGCAGAACAGCGAAAAATCACTGCTCCCGCTGTGGATAGACCTGACCAACCCTTCGCCGGCGCTTGGCTGGGATTCGCGGGAGAGAGCCTCCTTGCGGGAACGCGGTCCGGTGGATCTGATCATGGCGCTGGCTCTTATTCATCATCTGGCCATTGCCAACAATGTTCCCCTGGAGCGCGCCGCTGCCAGTTTTGCCGATATGGCGCGTCATCTCATCATCGAATTCGTTCCGAAAACGGACTCGCAGGTGCAGCGCCTCCTGGCTACTCGCGCGGATATTTTTCCAGATTACAATCGCGATGGATTTGAACAGGCTTTCACGCGCCACTTCATCATTCATAAAGCTGAGCCTATTCCCGGATCACAGAGGATTCTCTATCTGATGGAACGGCGCGCTGACTGAGCCTGAGCGCCTGTCAGGTACGACGCGGACAGACTGAAAGCGCGGTTGAGGTGGTAAAATTATGCGCGTTAACCCTATGAAGCCTAAAGAAACACTCCCGGTTTATCCAATCCTTTTTGCTGCCTACCCCGTGCTCTCGCTGCTGGGGCATAACATCCAGGAAGTTTTCCTGCGCACAGGTCTCCGCCCGCTGGTCTATATCGTGGGGGGAGCAGTCGTGGTGTGGTTTGCCTTTTGGTTTCTGACCCGCTCTTTACAGAAATCCGCTCTGCTCACGCTCCTGGCGATTGTTTTGTTTTATAGCTATGGACGGGTATATCAAGCACTTAAGACTGTGGAATTCGCCGGGACAATTCTGGGACGGCACCGCTACTTGCTGCCGCTGTGGACCGCGCTTGGCGCTCTGGGGGGACGGTTGATTTTTAAACGCTGCCGGGAAAATAACAACTTAACTCTCCTGCTGAACATGTTTTCCATATTTTTGCTCGTGATACCGCTCTACCAGATTGTGGAATACGAGCTGCGTGCTGGCAGGGCGCAAAACTTCGCGCTTGAAAGCGTGTCCACTGAAAACCTTGCCGGCGCCGCGCTGAACCCGGAAAGCCTTCCGGATGTCTATGTTATCCTGATGGACGCGCATTTGCGAACAGACGTGCTCCAGGAAACTTTCGGCCTGGATAATCAAGCCTTCATAGACTCGCTGACAGAGATGGGTTTCTATGTTCCACCCTGCAGCATGAGCAATTATGCCTACACTCCGCTTTCGCTTTCGTCCTTCTTTAACATGCAGTATCTGCAGGAACTGAGCCCGGAATTCCGACCGCCGAATAATGACCGGGCTGCTCTCTACGAATTAGTGCGGCACAGCAGCGTCCGGCAAATCTTTGAATCACTGGGTTACACCACTTACGCGATGGTATCCTATCAGCCTATCGCCTGGACCGACGCGGACCATTACTATCAGACGGTGGACTTGCCTTCGGACGATAACAGCATCGCCCTGAGCAACTTCGAAAGAATGCTTTATGACAGCACATTGGCGCGGGTATTTTTCGACTACAAAGGCACAAACGGCAGCATCAGCAGCATTCCAGCCAACTATCCCTACGCTGACCACGTCCGACAGCAGTGGTTTATCCTGAACAAGCTGCAGGAAATTGCTTCGGAACGCGGGCCAAAGCTGGTGTTCGCGCATCTCAACATTCCTCACGCGCCGTATGTTTTCCATCCAGATGGCACCCTCATCGCCAATCCCCCGCCCCTCCCGTGGGTAACGCCAATTTCCTGGGAGGAATACATCCAGTACTACTCCTGGGGTGTTCAATACGGAGATAACGCCATTCTTCCGGTCCTACGAAAAATCCTGGCGGATTCCGATACACCGCCTGTCATACTTCTTTTGGGAGACCACGGTGCGGACAGCGCCAATCGCCTGGCTGTACTCAGCGCGTTTTACCTTCCGGAGGACGTGAAATCGGATATTTCGCCCAATATCACCCTGGTGAATTTTTTCCGGGTTGTCTTCAATGGGGTCTTTGGCGCGAATTTCGATATTCTTGAGGACGTATCATATTTGAGCACCCAGCAAGACTCTTATAATTTCACTGTTTACCCGGAGACGATGCCAGGCTGCCTTCCCTGAGATGTGCCCAGCTCTTAATCAGCAGTCCATTTCATCCTGACAGAACGCCGCGCAGCCCCAAAACACACGGCACCAAGCCTGCTCTCAGCCTGCGCGGTGTTTTTGCCCATATCCGGCCTGACTTGACAAATCCAGCCGAAGCTCTACAATAGAAAATCATGCGCATATATCAGGTAATTCTCGCGCAGGATGGAGCACTTAATGATTAAAAGAACATTTTCGAGCGTTTTTTCTGCCGCTGTTATTATTTCCGCGTTGCTACTCTCAGCATGTGCCGCCTCGACCCCGACCCTCAGCCCCGAGCAAATCATGACAAGCATCGCCCAGACGGTGGAAGTGGATTTCACCCGCACGGCAATCGCCCGTCCCACAGATACGCCCACCCCGCTGCCCACCCCCACCAACACCCCGCTTCCCCCGACTGCCACATTCCCTCCCACAAATACCCCGGCAGCCGGCGCGACAGCCACCACCGCCCCGGGCGGACGCGACGCGGGCGTATGGGTTTCCAGCAATCCAGCCGACAATTCCAACATCGCAGCAGGCCTGCCTTTTGATGTCGTCCTGACGCTGATGAACACCGGCACCACCACCTGGACCACTGGCTACGCGATTAAGTTTGTCAGCGGCGATAAATTGGGAGCCCCCGACACAATCTATATGCCGTACGAAGTTCCCCCCACCAAGACGGTCACCTTCACGATGAAATTCACCGCGCCTGCCGCGGCCGGCAAAGTGCGCGGCGACTGGGCAATTGTGAACGCCCTGGGCACCGCTTTTTCGCCTTTCTATTTTGAATACAATATTGTGACCCCTTAGCAAACGCGCCCATCGGAGCTTTGCATGCCCCTTGAATCAGAAATCAAAGCCGAAGCGATTAAGCTCGGCTTTGTTGTTTGTGGCATAACCACTCCCGCCCAACCCGAGACGTTCGGCGCCTTTCAGAGCTGGATAGAAGCGGGCTGCCACGCTGGAATGGATTACCTCGCCCGGCCTGGGAGCTTGAGCGCGCGTGAAAATCCTGCCAGCCTGCTGCCCGGCTGCCGCTCTGTTATTTGCGTCGGGCTGTCTTACCCGCCCCCGGAACAACCTGCGCCAGCCTCCCGGTCAGGGTTGGGCCTGATAGCGGCATACGCGCTGCTTCCGGACTATCACCATGTGGTCCAAGCCGGGCTTGAAAAGCTCGCCGCCCGCCTGCCCGGGCTCGCCGGCCGTTCCGTGCAATCCAAGGTCTGCGTGGATACCTCTCCCATTCTGGAAAAAGACCTGGCCCGGCGGGCAGGGCTGGGCTGGATTGGCCGGAACTCCCTACTGTACGCGCCCCGCCTTGGCTCGTACCTCTTTCTTGGGGAACTGCTGACCGACCTGGAACTGCTGCCGGATGCCTCTCTGCAGGGCGACCCCTGCCAGGACTGCCGCCGCTGCGTGGATGCCTGCCCCACCCAGGCGCTGCGCCCGGACCGGTCTGTGGATGCCCGCCGCTGCCTCAGCTATCTCACCATCGAACACCGGGGCTCCATTCAGTCCGACCTGCGCCCGCTCTTGGGATGGCGCGTTTTTGGCTGTGATACCTGCCAGGCCGTCTGTCCATTGAACCAGGCCGCGCCCACCTCCGCCAGCGCGCTGCCCGTGATTTCCGCCCATCCGGACTTGTTGGAAGAGCTCGCGCTGAGCCAAGCTGCCTGGAAAGCAAAATACCAGGGCACGCCCGTTCTGCGGGCGGGATACGCGGGCTACCGCCGCAACCTGGCCGTTGCGCTGGCCAATCTGCGCCCGGAAGGCGCTTTCCAGGCACTGCAAGCCGCCCTGGAAGAAGAGCTCAGCCCTGACCTGCGGGACACCTTCCGCTGGGCATTGGAACAGCTGCAAGCACCAGACGTAAAAACCAAATCATGAGATAATTTATCGCATTCATGAAACAAGAGCATCTCGTACGTAATTACCTGACTTTCGCTGTCCTTGCAAGCATAAAAACAACGTCTGCCGCGGGCAAATTCCTGACACGGATAACCTCTGTCCATGGATAATTCCACCGCAAACGCCCCGACATTCAGCATTGGCGGCATCCCTGTATTCGGGCAGCTTATTCTGGCGCCGATGGACGGCATTTCTGACCCGGCATTCCGCTGGATTACCCGCCGGCTGGGCTCCGCCCTCTCCATCTCCGAATTTGTGAACACGCTCGACTACGCGAACCAAAAGCACTACCAAAAAAGCCGCCTCAGCTTTCGCGCTGGCGAACGTCCCTTCGGCGCGCAGCTGCTGGATAACGACCCTGTTCGCATGGCGGAATGCGCCGCCGCGATTTACGCTGAATATCGTCCGGATTTCTTTGATATCAACCTGGGCTGCTGTACGGCAAGCGTCACCTCGCGGGGAGCTGGAGCCGGCATGATGCGCACGCCCGAAAAGGTCGCAAGTGTTTTTCAGGAAATGCGCAAAGCCGTGCCGGTGCCCATCACTGCCAAACTGCGCCTGGGTTGGGACGATGACTCGCTTAACTACCGCGAAATTGCCGAAATCGCCGTAGCCAACGGCGCCAGCATGATTGCCCTGCACGCGCGCACCGCCAAAATGGCCTACACTGGCAAGGCGCGGTGGCGGCCGATTGCCGAGCTGAAAGCCTGTCTGCCTGTGCCCGTGGTTGGCAATGGGGATGTAACCAACACCGCCCAGGCCCGCCAGCTGCTGGAAGAAACCGGCTGCGACGCGGTCATGGTCGGGCGCGGTGCGAAGAGCAACCCTTTCATCTTCAACTGGCAGGACCGCGACCAGGTCAGCCCGGCTGAGCTCTATGGGCTTATGCGCTACCAGCTTGAAGAGATGAAAGCCTTTCATCCGGCCGGAGCGCTGCTGCCGTTCCGCAAATTCCTGAAAGCCTACCTCGAGCCGTACGGTGTGCCAGCCGGCCAACTAAAAGCCATGCTGACATGCAAAGAGGAACATCGGCTGATTGAGCTGCTTGAAAGCGTTTTCTCCACGCAGGGCCTGGAGGATTTTGAACGCGCCGCGCGGGAATTTAGAACTCGCATGCAATAATTGTGGTTTTATCGGTACAATTAACCATTCTTATTAAAGGAGCCTTCATGGATAACGAGCGCTTGCACAAACTTCAGATTAGAGCCTGGACAATGTACGACTGGGCCAATTCCGCCTTCGCGACCTCCGTCATGGGAGCCATCCTGCCGAACTATTTTGGAGCTTATATCGCCACCGAGGGTTCGCTGACGTTGTGGGGGTACACGGTTGCCATCGGCAGCCTGATTGCCGCGCTGCTCAGCCCGGTATTGGGAGCCATCGCGGATTTTCGCGGCTCCAAGAAGAAATTCCTGGCATTTTTCGCGGGGCTGGGCATCGTCAGCACGGCGCTGCTCTTCTTCATCGATAAGCCGGAAGAATGGCTGCTTTGCTGCATCCTCTATATCCTCGGCACAATCGGGTTTGCCGGCTCGCTCGTGTTCTACGACTCGCTGCTGCCGCACGTAGCCAGAGAAGACGAAATCGACCAGGTGTCGTCCCGCGGGTACGCGCTCGGCTATATCGGCGGCGGCCTGTTATTGCTGGTGAACGTCGTCATGATTTTCTTTGGCCCCAGGCTCACGCCAAATCTGGGAGAACCCAACGCCACCATGCTGTGGATGCGATTGAGCCTGGCAAGCGTGGCGCTATGGTGGGCAATTTTCTCGATCCCCTTGTTCCGCCGCGTGCAGGAACCCGCCCGCATGGCTGAAGCCAGCGAGGTCGGCGCGAACGTCTGGAAAGTCAGTTTTGCTCGGTTCATCAAAGCCTTCAAAGATATCCGCAAATTCAAAGATTTGTTCTGGTTTTTGCTGACCTTTTTGGTATATGCCAATGGAATTGGCACCATCATTACCATGGCCGCCGCGTTTGCCACAGACCTGGGCTTCAGCACCATTACCATCCTGGGAACGTTCCTGATGGTGCAGTTTGTCGCCGCCCCCTTCGCAATCCTCTTTGGCAAACTGGCTAAAAAGCTTGGAAATAAAAAAGCCATCACCATCAGCCTGCTGATTTACGCTGTCATTGCTGTGATTGGGTATTTTATGAGCAAAGAGTGGCACTTCTATGTGCTCGGCTTTGGAGTGGCCATGGTGCAGGGCGGCAGCCAGGCGCTCAGCCGTTCGCTGGTAGGCAAACTTATGCCTAAAAGCAAAAGCGCCGAGTTCTACGGCTTCTTCAGCGTTTCCGAAAAGTTCAATACGGTGGTTGGACCGGCCATTATGGCCTTTGTCACGCAGCTCACCGGCAATCCGCGCTGGGGAATTGTGTCTTTGGTAATCTTTTTCATCGCGGGCATCCTGATGCTGCGCGGTGTGAATGTGGAACGCGGCGTTGCCCGCGCTGAAGAAGAAGACGCCCGAATGATTGCCCTCAATTCATAAGCAGAACTCAGAAACGCGGCCTGCCGCAAATTTACGGCAGGCCGCGTTTATTGTGCGCGGCGATTTTCCTGCAATGATATAATTGTTGCATTATGATTAATTTATCAGGAGTACTAACACCCCAATGAAACATTTTCGCGTTGCTGTTCTGGCCAACCTGAAAAAAAACGCCCCTCAGCTGGAGGGGGCTTCTTTTGATAAGTGGGATGACCTTGATTCGGAGTCCACGGTGGAGGCAATTTGCGAGGCCATCCGCAGCCGCGGCAATGAAGCTGAGTTTCTGGAAGCGGACGAAACCATCATCGACACGGTGCGGGCATACAAACCCGATATCTGCTTCAACATCAGCGAAGGGCATTACGGCGATTCGCGCGAAGCACAAATTCCGGCGATTCTGGAGAAGCTTCAGATTCCCTACACCGGTTCCAAGGTGCTGTGCCTGGCGCTCACCCTGGATAAGTCCATGACCAAGCGTATTCTCGCCTGGCACGGCCTGCCAACCCCCGATTTTCAGTCCTTTGAACGGGTGGATGAACCCCTGGACGAAGGAATGACCTTTCCGCTGTTCGTCAAACCCAGCCGGGAAGGAACCGGCATGGGCATCAGCTACGACTCCATCGTGCACAACGAGGCTGAGTTGCGCAGGCAGCTGGAATTCATCCTGAGGACCTATCAACAATCCGCGTTGGTGGAGAAGTTCATCGAAGGCCGCGAGATAACGGTTGGCATGGTTGGCAATCTGATTGGGCCGGTCGCGAGGCGTATACCTGTCAATGAGAACGCCCAGCGCATCCAGGCTGGTCTGCACTTTATGCCGCCCATGGAAGTTGACCTTAAGCCCTATCTGCTTTCCGACGGCGTCTACGACAACCGCCTGAAAACCGCTCTGGCTGCTGACCTCACCTATCTCTGCCCAGCCCCCATCGAAGAGGAACTGGTTGATGAGCTCAACTGGCTGGCCGCGGCCGTCTTCCGCGTGACTGGCGCACTGGATGTGGCGCGCGTGGACTTCCGGCTGGACATCCACGATAACCTCAAGCCCTACATCCTCGAGATAAACCCCCTCCCTGGACTGGCGCCAAAGATATCGGACCTGGTCATCGAAGCGGCCGCCGCGGATATTGACCACGCCGAGCTGGTCAACATGATTCTCTACACCGCGCTTGAACGCTACAAAATGCTGTAGCCCGGCGCGGCCGCGCTCAGCGCCTCACTAAAACGAAACAAAACCACCCGTGATGCGGGTGGTTTTTTGTATCACGTCTTTCGCGAGCTTGAGGGCTTCAGGGCGCGAAAAAACAGGCTGCTAAAAAGCAGCCTGTTTTTTTGTTTCTGAATGGTTTAGCGCCGGCGGTTAAATTGCCCGCCGCGGTCGCCACGGTCTCCGCCGCGGCTGCCGCCCCGGCTTCCGCCGGAACCCGAGCCGCCGGAAGAACCCTTCTTGCGGTTGGCGTTGTCGTGCTCGCGGGCTTCCTCAGCGGTCCAGCCTTCCAAAAGCGCCTGGCGGCTGAGGCGAATCTTCCCGTCCGGGCTGATATCGGTCACCATCACAGAGAGCTCGTCGCCCACCTGGACGATGTCTTCCACCTTGTTCACGCGTTCACTGGCCAGCTGGGAAATATGCACCATGCCGTCCACACCGGGCAGAATTTCGATGAACGCGCCAAAATCGGTGACGCGCACGCACTTGCCGGTGTAGATTCTGCCGATTTCCGGCACTTCCACCATGCCCAGGATGCGTTCCTTGGCCTGTTCAAAACCTACGCCGTCTGTCGAGGCGATGTAAACCGTGCCGTCGTCATCAATATCAATCTTGGTGTGGGTTTCTTCCTGCAGGGCGCGGATGTTTTTTCCGCCGGGTCCAATAATCGCGCCGATTTTGTCCACCGGCACCTTGACCGTCTCGATGCGGGGCGCGTGCGGTTTCAGGCTCGGGTTGGGAGCCGCGATGGTCTCAAGCATGATATCCAGAATGCTGAAACGTGCCTCGCGGGCGCGTTCGAGGGCTTCCGCCATGATTTCGGGGGTAATTCCCGCAATCTTGATGTCCATCTGCAGGGCAGTGATACCTTCGCGCGTGCCAGCCACCTTAAAGTCCATGTCTCCCAGGTGGTCTTCGGCCCCGAGGATATCAGTCAGAATGACGTAGCGGTCACCGGATTTAATCAGACCCATTGCCACACCGGAAACAGGCGCCTTAATCGGAACGCCGGTATCCATCAGGGCCAGGGTAGAACCGCACACTGATGCCATCGACGAAGAACCGTTGGAAGAGAGCACCTCAGAAACCAGGCGCAGCGTGTAGGGGAAGCTTTTCTCATCCGGAATCACCGGTACAAGGGCGCGTTCGGCTAGGGCGCCGTGCCCAATTTCCCGACGGGACTGCCCGCCGAGGCGTTTCACCTCGCCGGTGCTGTAGGGCGGGAAGTTGTAATGGTGCATGTAGCGCTTGGATTCCGTTTCCAACAGGTTGTCCAGTTCCTGGGCTTCCTTTGGGGTTCCCAAAGTGGCCAGGGTCAACACCTGGGTTTCTCCGCGGGTGAAGAGGCCGGAACCATGCGCGCGCGGGCTGATATCCACCTCGCAGGTAATCTCGCGGATTTCAGCGATACCGCGGTTATCCGGTCTTTTGCCTTCGTAAAGAATTCTATCGCGCACGATTTCTTTTTCCGCTTCGTCAAAAGCGGCGCCAAACGCAGCAGCCTGTTCCGGGCTGAGCTCCACGCCGGCAGCAGCTTCTTCCAGGTAGGCCTCGCGCAGCTGCGCGATTCCGCCGTACATGTTCTCTTTGGAATAGGGCTGGTCAAGAATTGCTCTCAGCCGGGCTTCAATGCTGGCACGGGCCTGCGCGATTAATTCCGGGCTCAAAACTTTGAGTTCGACTTCCCTCTTCGGCTTGCCGACTTCGCGCGCCATGCGTTCCTGGAGGTCTACGACACTCTGAATTTCGCGGTGGGCAAGCTGCAGCGCTTCCACCATCAGGTCTTCGCCAACTTCCTGCGCGCCGCATTCCACCATCAGAATGGCTTCACGGGTGCCGGCTACGCGCAAATCCAGCGCTGAGATTTCCATTTCGGGGATGGAAGGATTGACAATCAGTTTTCCATCCACGTAACCAATGCGCACGGCGCCGACCGGGCCACCAAAGGGAATGTCCGAAATCATCAGAGCCGCAGAGGCGGCATTGATGGCGAGCATATCCAGCGGGTTCTCAGTGTCGGCGGAGAGCGACATGAGCACTACCTGAACTTCATTGCGCATGCCTTCCGGGAAGAGCGGGCGCAGCGGGCGGTCTGTCAGGCGGGCAATCAGCGTGGCTTCAGTGCTGGGTTTGCCTTCGCGCCGGAAGAAAGAGCCGGGGATTCGTCCGCCGGCATACATGCGTTCTTCGTAATCGACGGTCAGCGGGAAAAAGTCGGTGCCTTCGCGCACGCCGCCCATGGTGGCCGCGGCCAGGATGATAGAATCGCCCTGACGCAGAGTTACTGCACCGCCAGCCTGTCTGGCAAGCCTGCCGGTTTCAAACGTCAGTTCTTTACCGCCCAGGGTGGTCTTAAAATATATAGCTTGTGGTTTCATAGTGTCCTTTCGACTGGTTGCGCCAGTACAGGGACTGAAAGCTAACAATCAATTCTGATTATTACCTTTCAATACCCGACTGGCAGATTGTTAATTTAATTCAATAATAACCGCAACAGGATATGTCCGCAAGCAGCGTGTACTGCTTGCGGAGCATTCTGCGCGGTTGGATCGCCATGAAGAAAACGGAAGTTGGTTACTTTTTCCGAATGTTGAGAGACTCGGTGAGGGCAAGGAAACGATCGTAATCTTTCTGGCGAAGGTAGGCCAACAAACGGCGGCGCTGACCGACCAGTTTGAGCAGCCCGCGGCGCGAGCTTTCATCGTGGCGGTTGGCGCGCAGATGGTTGGTGAGTTGGTTGATGCGCGTGGTCAGAAGGGCAATCTGAACCTCAGGCGAACCGGTATCACCAGGTTGGCGTTCGTACTTCTTGATAATTTCGCTTTTTTCAGCTTGGTTTAAAGACATGACGTCTGCTCCTAAAGAAAATTTTATGCAAGTCTCCTGGTGAGCAGCGCGAACCGCTCGCCGGACTAGTCACAGCCTGATATTATACCAGAATTAAAAATTACGCAAGCCGCGGTGGAACCCGCGCTTTCCGGCGAGCTTTTGGCGCGCCCCGCGCACTGCCAGAGATTAACTTGCTGAACGCGGCCCGAGTTTGTCATCCTGAACGCAGTAAAGGCTCTAAGGCAACGCGCTGGAATCTTTCTTCGCACGGATAAATCTGGCCGGCAGCGAAAAAACACCACTCCGTGCAGCCGGCCTCACCGCGCCGCCCCAAGCTCCCTGGCTTCTTTACCGGTCATGTGCTCAATCCGCAGCTCCAGCGCAGAAAAACGCTCCCAGGCGCCCTCGATTTCCGCCTCGCCCTCCGCCAAGAAACCAGGCGAGTATTTTTGCACCAACAGGCGCAGCGCATGCCTTTTTTCCACCTCATCCGATAGAATTCTCACCCTTCCAAAGAGAATCACGCTGCGGTAATGGGTTGTGAAGGCAGCAGGGTCAGGCCGGTCCATCTGGACCACGCAAAAAGAAGCTTTGTCGTTCCTCGCGAGAGCGTCCAGCTTGTGACCGGACCTGGCGGTATGAAAGTATATTTTCCTCTCAGAGTAGGCGTAATTGAGCGGCACGGCGTAAGGATAGCCGCCGTCACCAGAGACTGCCAGCACCCCCGAAGTGCCGTTGTTGAGTATTTCCAGCGCTTCTTCCTCAGGAATTTGCTGGGCGTTTCTCCGCATTTCTCTGAACATTATCGCTCCTCCTGACGCGCCTCCAGGAAATCCGCGCGCCGCCAGACAGATATTTTACATCCAATTACTGCCCGGCCTTCCTCGTCTGAAGCGGTACAGCCCCTTGTGCTCACAAGCACGAAGGTTCCTTCCCCTCATTTTCCAGTCATTCCCCGCACTGGATTGCAGTATACTTACCTAAAACACAGTTGATCAAGGGAGCTGCTATGGATATTAACGGTTCAGAATTCTTCTTTGGACGCCAGTACGACCTTGCCGCGAAGCAAGTGCTGGCGGACAAACTCGTTTTTTATGACCCCACCGACCTGACTACCCACGCGGTAATCACTGGTATGACCGGCTCCGGCAAAACCGGTATGGGGATTATCCTCCTGGAAGAAGCAGCCCTTCAGGGCATCCCCGCGATTTTGGTTGACCCCAAAGGCGACCTGACCAATCATCTGCTGCACTTCCCGGATTTACTCCCGTCCGATTTTGCCCCCTGGATTGATGCGGACGCGGCCGCCAGAGAAGGCAAGACGGTTCAGCAGGCCGCCGAAGACGCGTCAGCTTCCTGGTCCAAAGGGCTGGCGGACTGGGGAATCGACAAAGCCCGCATCGAAAAGCTGGCCAAAAGCGTGAATTACGCGATTTACACTCCCGGTTCAGACTCAGCCATCCCTGTAAGCATCCTTTCTTCCCTCAAATGTCCGGACATCAGCTGGAATGAAAACAAAGAAATGCTGCGCGAGAACATCGCCAGTACGGTCACAGCCCTGCTGGAGCTGGTGGGCTTCAAGAACATCGACCCTGTGCGGTCGCGCGAACACATTCTGCTCTCAAATATCTTCGAAAACGCCTGGAGCGCCGGCAAAGACCTTGATTTGGAAAGCCTGATTCTCCAAACCCAAAACCCTCCCTTCGAAAAGCTGGGCGTTTTCCCGGTTTCCAAGTTTTACCCGGAGAACGACCGCTTTGGGCTGGCAATGCTGCTGAACAACTTCCTGGCCGCGCCGGCCTTTGAAAGCTGGCTGCAGGGTCAGCCGCTGGATATTGGCGCCTTCCTCTACACGCCCGAAGGCAAACCCCGCCACAGCATCTTCTATCTGGCGCATCTGGCGGATGAGGAACGCATGTTCTTCATCACACTGCTCTACTCCGCGATTGAGACCTGGATGCGTACCCAGTCCGGCACCACCAACCTGCGCGCCCTGGTTTATTTTGATGAAATCGTCGGCTACCTGCCGCCGATTTCGTCCCCGCCCAGCAAACCTATCATCCTGCGCATGCTCAAGCAGGCGCGCGCCTTTGGCGTGGGTCTGGTTTTGGCGACTCAAAACCCAATCGACCTGGACTATAAAGCGCTCTCCAACACCGGCACCTGGATAATCGGCAAGCTGCAAACCGACCAGGACAAGCAGCGTCTGCTCGACGGCCTGGACAGCCTGGCAGGAGGCCTGGACCGCTCTTACTTCGACAAAACCATCTCGGCGCTTGGCAAACGAGTATTTGTGCTGCATAACGTGCATGCCAAGGCGCCGGTCGTGTTCACCACGCGCTGGGCGATGAACTATCTGCCCGGTCCCATCACCCGCAATAAACTGGACGACCTGAACCGCCTGGTCGGAGCGGAGGCGGCGTTGACTGCCGCTGCCGCGCCTTCCAGCGCAGGCGCGGCGGGCGCGGTCAGCGCCGCAGAGGTCAAGGGCGGCGCCAGGGCGGACCAGCCCGGCCTGACGGTGGAACCGAAACTTTCATCGAAGGTAGACGTGCACTACCTGCCGTTCGACCGTAATTTGAGCGAAGCGCTGCGCGAAGCCAGTACCAAACTGGGCGGAACCGCGTCCAACCCGCTTTACCATTACCAACCAGTGCTGATTGGTCAGGCAACGGTCTACTTCGCGAACCGCACCTACAATGTGGATACCCAGACCAAAATTTGCGTGCAAATTCCCCGGCTGGAAGGCCGCGGCCTGGTCCGCTGGGAAGATTACCTGAGCGAACCCATTGATACCGCCTCGCTGGACCGCAGCCCCTTGCCCAACGCCACCTTCGGGGAACTGGTCTACCCGATGGACGACGAGCAAAATTTTGCCGCGCTTTCCAAAGACTTTATCGAATGGGTTTACCGCTCCCAGACGCTCAAGCTGTTCAGCAACGACACCCTGAAGATGGTCTCCAATCCTGGCGAAAGCAGGGAGGCCTTTGAAGCGCGCTGCAAATCCGCGAGCGCGGGCAGCAGCTCCGACGGCGTCCAGAAAATCCGGGATAAATACGCCAAACTCAAGAAGACCATTGAAGACAAGAAGCTGCGCGAAGAACTGGAACTGGAGAAAGACCAGACCGTCCTGAAGCAGAGGCGCGGTGAGGAAGCTATCAAAGGCATTGAGAATGTCGCCAAGCTCTTCATGGGCCGCAGAAGCAATCTGAGCTCATCCATGAGTAAACGGCGCATGACCGCGACGGCAAAAGCCAACGTGAAGGAATCCGAAGAAATGATTCGGAAGTACGAAGCCGAATTGGCAGACCTGGACGCGAAGATGGAACAGGAAATCCGCGACTTCCAGGAACAGGGCGCGCAGTCTGCCGGCATAATTCGCGAGGTGACAGTCGCCCCGCTTAAGAAGGATATCGTCCTGGAACTGTTTGGCCTCGGATGGAAGCCGTTCTATGCCTTTAAGAGCGGCAAAGAATGGCTGCTGATTTCAGGTAACAAATAGCAGCAGTAAATTAAAAAAGCCCGCTGGAAAACCAGCGGGCTTTTTCTGCGCTCAGCGGGCGGGCGCCGCGGAAGCGACCGACCCATATTGATTTACTTCAAGCGTCCAGGCGCTGCCCGGCTCGGCTAACATGTACAGGTCCGCGTCCGATGTTGTGTAGGTGTAGGTATCCCCATTGGCGCTGAAATAAATCGTGTACCGCTCCTCCTGCGTGCCGAAACGCTGGGTTTCGCTTAAGGAAGCGGAAGGCCAGTAAGGGTTCAGGTCCTGACCAGAGGCGACCAGCGTGTCAATGGGAATCCACGCCAGGGTGGTGTAGGTACAGTAATTCTCGTACACCCGATACACACAGTCCTGAACCACCTGCCCGATGCCCGTGCCGGTATCTATGGTGTACGGTTCGCCGCAAACTTCAGTCGCGTTCGCGCGCGGTGTGTCGGAATTGTAGCGGTACTCCAGGCTGCAGCTTTGAATTTCCGCGCCCGCGGGGATGGAACTCTCCCAATCCCGTTCGCTCACCTGTTGGTATGCCAGAATTTGCAGGCTGCGCTGCCAGTTTCCGCCGCTGACGACCGCGCTAACCTGGTCCGTGCGGGTAAGATTGCTGATGAAAATTACCATCAAGAAACACAGCACAGCCAGCCCGAGGATGAGGAAAATCAGCACGCCGCGGGAAAGTTTTGGCGGCTCAGCAGGCTGCGCGGTTCCCTGCGCTTCAAGAATTCCCCCACTCTCGCGCACCTTGGCGCCCACAGTAATATCGCTGCCGCACTGCACGCAGGTTTGCGCCTCGGCCAGGTTGCGCGTGCCGCAGTAGGGGCAGTGTTTATCCGGGCCGCTTTGCGCCATCCGAATCAGAGCTTCATCTTTGATGAAATCGAAGGTGTCGGGGTCCACCTTGGTGAATTGCACATCAGGGGGTTGAGGAGCGCCGCAGCTGGTGCACGATTTTATCGCCCCGGGGTTTTGCGTCCCGCAGTGGTCGCAAGTCCATACCAGTTGAATGTAACCGAGAATCTTTTGTGCCATGCCTGCTCCTCTTCAGTGGTGGGGGCGCGCTTAACACTATTATATCAAGCTGCGTAAACCGAAACAGGATGACCTGTATATGCCGCGGTGAAAGCAGGCAAAGCTCCGGGGCATTCGGCAGGATTGTTCGCTTCGGTCAGGAGGACGAACAATTCAGCTCGGGGTAACGGAAACATTGGCTCAGGTTGAAAATAGGAATTTCAGCGCCAGCAAGCCAAGCAGCCGCGGCAGCCCGCCAGAAGCCTCAAAGTCAGTTCCTTCACTGTGCTCAGAACGAAAAGGCACGCCCGAAAATGACAAAGATTACTGCCGGGATGGTGAAAACGCGCTCTGGAGGACAGAGTCCTTCCGATGGATGCATGGGCAGGCCGGGATAACAGAAAATTTAGCCGCGGACTTAAAGTAAGCCGCCGTAGGCCGCCGCTTCCGAGTCCCGCGAAAATCACCCAAAGAGCGCACGCACCGGCTTAAGGGCCCCTGGTCTCCGCCCCCTCATCATCCAGTGTTTTTTGCACGGCAGTCAGGCCTGCCAGCGCGAACAAAGCCGGCGACCCCAACGCCAGTGGAATGAAGTAGCGAACCGAAACAATACTGAGACCCGCGCCAAACAGCCCGCTGATTAGCACCAGCCAGGGCCGGGTGAGCATCAGTGCCAAAGCGTTTTTCCAGGCCAGTTTAAGTTTTTTCTCGTCCTGAAGGGTATAGCAGGCTAAAGAAAAGTACTGCCAGATGAAGTACAAAACCGCGACAATTGTGATGAGCACCACCAGCGCCGGCGCGAAGGCAAAGCTGCTGTTGGCATAAAACCAAAGCGTAAAGCCAAACACAGCTGCGGCTGCCAGGTTCAGCGCGCCCCACAGCAGGCTGCGCTTAATGTGCTGCCTGAAACCCTGCCACAGCCCGCCAATCCCGGTGCGCACACCGTGCGTCAGGTCGCGCGCCTGTTCAAAGACGCCAAACAGGCCTGGCGCGGCCAAAACCACCGTGAGGCTGAGCAGCACCGCGGTAAGGCTCACCAGCACCTGGTTAGCCCAGTCCCCCCACCACAAGGCAAAGGCTTTCCCGATGGACTGAAAAGCATTCTTAAAATCTCGCATAGCCGCTCGCTGCGCTGATTATAATATACACAGCAGCCGCTGGGCCTGCCGCGCTGCCTGCGGTCCAAAGCAGCGCCAAAATAATGTCTGGGAGACGCAGCCATGTTGTATCAAGAGAATTGTGTGCTTATCGTGGTAGACGCGCAGGGTAATCTGGCGCGCGTTGTCGCGGAAAGTGAAGCGGCGATCAGCCGGATACAGACGCTTATTAAAGCAGCGGATGTACTCAAGCTGCCTGTGCTGCTGACAGCGCAGTCCCCGCACAAAATCGGGCACACCATCCCGGAGGTTGCCAGCCTGCTGCCCGGCCAGGAAGAACTGTCCCGGGCAAGTTTTAGCTTTTTGGCGGATGAGGGCTGCCGCAGGGCTCTGGAAAGCATGGGCCGCCGGCAGGCCCTGCTTTGCGGCTTCGAAACGCACATTTGCGTGTACCAGAGCTCGGCAGACATGCTGGCGGCCGGGTATGAAGTTTATGTTGCTGCCGACGCTGTTTCTTCCCGCAAGCCGGAGGATAAGCGTACCGCCCTCCGTGAAATTTCCGCGCTTGGCGGGCACGTCATCTCCACCGAAATGGCGCTCTTCTCCCTGCTGCGTCAGGCAAGCGACCCGCGATTTAAAGCCATTTCCTCCTTGATTAAATAGCGGTGCGCTTCCGCCCGCGCCCAAAAGCAGCCCGGCCGCCCGGCAGACGCCTCTCCGCCCCAAAGGCACCCATGCATAGAGTCCTTCCGCGAGGTTTACCAGTGGCCGCAGGCGGAGCCCGCGTATAAAGTTCATACACAGTTCTTATTTTTTACTGCCGGCGGTAATGGTATAGTATTAAGAGTTTTTACCCTGGAGGTATGTGTGACAACCGAGAAACGCCCGAACCGCTCAGCAAAAAGGACGGTCAGAACCATTCTGACTGTATTTTTCTTATTGGCCCTGGCAGCAGGAGCCTATTTCTTTATCCAATACCGCCAACAGCAGAACGCGCTGGCAGCGATTAAAAACCTGGAGCTGGTGGAATTTCAGCGGAAAACGCTCATCAGCAGCATCAACGGCACAGGCACTGTGCAGCCCGCCCAGGACGCGCTGCTTGTCTGGCAAACAAGCGGCCATGTTGGCGAAGTCGCGGTGAGTGTGGGCAGTCAGGTTCAGCAGGGCGACCTGCTGGCAGCGCTGGATGAAAACGACCTCCCGCTGGATATCCTGCAAGCCCGCATGGAAAAGCTGAACGCCGAACAGGCGCTGGAAAACCTTGAGTCCGCCACCGCGCTCAAGCGCGAGCAGCTAAGGGCGGATATCAGCGCGGCGCAAAACAATCTCAAATCCCTGAAAGATGAGCTTTCCCTGCTGCAAGCGCGGGAATGCAGTTCCTGGCACTTGCGGAACCTGCAGACCAACCTTGACGACGCGCGGGAAAATTACCGGGATAACCCCAACGAATTCAACTTGCGCGCGGTGCAGGCGGCTCAAAGCGCTCTGGATTTCTGTTCCCCGGAGGTCATCGCCAGCCAGATTAGCAGCCTGGAAGCAAAAATCTCGCTTCAGGAAGAAACCATCGCGTCCTGGCAGTCGGACCTGGAAAAGATTGCTAATGGTCCCGACCCTCTGGAACGCGAAAAACTGGAACTTCAGCTGGCAATCGCGGAAAAGCGCCTGGCTTCCCAACAAATCACGGCGCCCTTCTCCGGCACGGTCACAGCGGTCAGCGCGGTCAAAGGCGCGTTGGTCAGCGCAGGGACGCAGGCTTTCCGCCTCTCGGACCTGACCACCTTACAGTTGAAGGTGCCTGTTTCGGAAGTGGATATTCCCAGCGTCGCGGTTGGTCAGAAGGCATTGATGACATTTGACGCGTATTTCAATAAAACTTTCACCGGGCAGGTGCTCGAAATCTCCGGCGCAGGAGAAAACCAGGCCGGGGTCATCAATTACCTGGTCACAATCTCTATCGACGAGGGAGCAGGCACACTCAAACCCGGCATGACTGCCGGCGTGGTGATTCAAATCGCGGAAAAAACCAATGTGCTTGCCCTGCCTATTCAGGCCGTCACCAATAAAAACGGCAAGGATATTGTCTATGTGATGCGCGGCAGCCAACCGGTGGCCGTGGAAATTCAGGTTGGCGCCTATTCCGAGGACCAGGTCGAGATTCTTTCCGGAGACCTGAAAGAAGGCGAAATGGTGGTCGTAAATCCGCCTACCAGCGTGCTGGACAGGTTCCCGGGCATGTTTGGAAATCGGTAATCCTATGATTGACGCATTGAAGCGCGAACCTGTAATACGGGTGAGAAACCTGAAAAAGGTTTACCGCATGGGCGACGTCGAAGTCCACGCCCTGCGCGGCATTGACCTCGAAGTTCAGCCCGGCGAAACCGTTGCCATCATGGGTCCGTCCGGTTCCGGAAAATCCACCCTGATGAATATGATTGGCTGCCTGGATTCTCCGACCAGCGGTGAGTACTATCTGGACGGCCAGCTGGTCTCGGACCTGGAAGACGACGAACTGGCAGTTGTGCGCAATAAGAAGATTGGTTTTGTGTTCCAGAATTACAACCTGCTGCCGCGGGCAAACGCGCAGCAAAACGTGGAACTCCCACTGCGCTACAGCAGCGACCGCAGCAGCCTGCGCGAGCGCTCCGCGGCGGCTCTGGAAAAAGTCGGGCTGGGAGACCGTATGAACCATAAACCCAAGGAGCTTTCGGGCGGTCAGCAGCAGCGTGTGGCGATTGCCCGCGCGATTGTCAATCTGCCGTCCATCATCCTGGCAGATGAACCCACCGGCAACCTGGATTCAAAATCCGGGCAGGAAATCATGGACCTGCTCTTAAACCTGAACGCGCGCAACGGCACCACCCTGGTTATCGTAACGCACGACCCGGGCGTGGCAGCCCAAACGCAGCGCATCATTCGTCTGAAGGACGGGCTGGTGCAGGCCGAGGAAGGCGCGCTATGAAGTTCCTGCAGGCACTTAAAGAAGCGGTATCCAGCATCAGTTCCAACCGCACGCGCTCTTTCCTCACCATCCTGGGCATCGTCATCGGCGTCGGAGCCGTCATATCTCTGATGGCCATCGGGGAAGGCGCTCAGCAGACAATCACCAGGCAAATTGAGTCCATTGGCACCAACGTGATTTACGTGATGGGCGGCAATATGAGCCAGGATGTCACCAATCCCCGGCCTCTGACGCTGCTGGATGTCAAAGCGCTCGAAAACCGCAACCGCGCGCCAAATATCGAAGCGGTCAGCCCGGTTCTGAACGCCAATTCATCGGTTAAGTACGGTGGGGAGAGCGAGAACACGAATATCGTGGGGAGCAATACCGCGTATCAAAAAATCATGAACCTGGAAATCGCCGAAGGGACCTTTTATTCCGACACGGAAGTAAGCTCCGGGGCGTCCGTGGCCGTCATTGGTCCGGAACTGGCGCAGCGCCTGATTGGGCGGAGCAGCAACGTGGTTGGCACAAGCCTGCGCATTAATGGGCAGCCTTTCCGGGTGATTGGGGTGACCGTCGCCAAGGGCGGCAGCCAGTTCAACAACCCCGATCTGAATGTGTATATGCCCATCACCGCCATGCAAATGCGGGTGCAGCGCGGCGATTCAGCAGACAGGGTGCAATTCATCATCGTTCAGGCGCGCAGCAGCGAGAGTATGAGCGCGGCCATCTCGGAGACAAGCGCGATTATGCGCGCTTCACACCGCCTCAGTCCCCGCCAACCCAACGATTTCACCATCACCAAACAGGAAGATTTCCTCTCGATTGCCAACTCCATCACCAGCGTTCTGACCATCTTTCTGAGCGGCATCGCGGCCATTTCGCTGCTGGTCGGCGGGATTGGAATCATGAACATCATGTTGGTTTCGGTATCGGAGCGCACCCAGGAAATCGGCCTGCGCAAGGCGCTGGGGGCGCGAAAAGCCGATATTAAGCTGCAGTTCCTGACGGAATCGGCGATGCTGAGCATGATTGGCGGCGTCCTCGGAATCGGGCTTGGCTGGCTGCTTTCGTCGGCGGTGGGGATCATCGCCGCGCGGGCCGGCACGCAGCTTGTGCCCGTTATCGGGGTCGGATCGGTTTTATTAGCCACCCTGTTTTCCGCGGCCATCGGGATATTCTTTGGCCTGTACCCGGCCAGCAGAGCCGCCAACCTGGAACCAGTGGAAGCCCTGCGCCACGAATAGGCATTGCGGCGCGAGGCTGGTATAGACGAATCCGCGTCATCGCGAGGAACGAAGCGATCTCCCTCTCGTATTTGTCATCGCGAGGAACGAAGCGATCTCCCTCTCATATTCATCATCGCGAGGCACGAAGCGATCTCCCTCTCGTCTTCGTCATCGCGAGGAACGAAGCGATCTCCCTCTTAACATACAGGCACCATGCCGCGGCTTGCAACTAAATCCCCGGACCAGAAAACCGCAGCCAGGAAACAGGCGCTCTTTCCACCTCGTTTAGCATCTGCCTCTACCTGGGTCAAATGGAGCCCCGCACAAAAAAGACCACCCGCGCTGCGGGTGGTCTTTCCTCTACCAGAGAAGCATTCTATGGGCGTTCGCCCAGGGTTACCGGCACATCCATACGGCTGCCGTCCCGAATGATCGTAAAGGTGATGACATCACCGGGTGCTTTGTTCAGGACCATGTAACTGAGCAACTCGCTGAAATCCTTAATTTCCCGACCGTCCACCGCAACAATCAGGTCTCCGCCGCTGTATATACCGCTGATTTCGGTTTGCCTCGTGCCGCCCCGCAAGCCGGCTCTATCCGCCGGACCGCCCGCGACGATGTCAGTGATATAAGCGCCAGTGCTCTGCGGCAAATCCAAAGCCTCCGCGATGGTAAGGTTGAGGCTGTTCAAACTGGAAAGCCCCAGGTAAGGATAATCGTAAGAGCCGTTGGCAATGAGAGACGGAACCACCCGGCGCACAATGTTCGAGGAAACCGCGAAACCAATGCCGGTATTGGCGGCTTCGCCGCTCAGCGTCTGCCCGGAGGTCTGGATAGCGCGGTTCACACCTATCACTTCACCCTTCAGGTTCAGCAGCGGGCCGCCGGAGTTGCCGGGGTTGATGGAAGTGTCCGTCTGAATCAGGTCGCCAGCCGAGAAGAACACCCCGCTGGCTGTCTGACGCAGCGAGTCCAGCACTCTGCCGCGCGCGGAGATGATGCCGAGGGTCATGGTGCCGCTCAGGCCGTATGGGTTGCCAATCGCCACTACCACCTGCCCGACCAGGGCGGTGTCCGAATCTCCAAGTGGGAGGGGAGTAAGCTCAGCCTCATCCACGTCAACTTTAATTACTGCAAGGTCAGAATCAAGGTCGGTACCAATCACATTGCCGTACACCTTCAGGCCGGAAGAAAAATCAACTTCCACTTTATCCGCGTTTTCAACCACGTGATAGTTGGTCACGATATGACCTTCTTTGTCAATCACAAACCCCGATCCAAGCGCCATATCGTTTACGGAACTGACGCGGATGGAAACGACTCCCGGGTTCACCTTAGCATAGAGGCCTTCCAAAGTGCCTTCAAGGTCGGCAAATTCCGGCGAGATGATGGTCGTACCCCCGGCCGGCGGCAAAGGCGTGGCTTGCTGCTGCTTCTGCTCAGTCGGCGCGGCAGTCTGCAGCTGCTGAAGCTGATTCGCCGCTTCCCTGGCAACATTGGTCAGCGCACAGGCTGATGTCAACATGAATACTGCCAATAAAAGTCCGATGATTTTCAGTTTACTTTTCATCATATTATCCCTGCGATTCTGGTTTTCAATCTAAAACCAATACCATTGTAGCGATTTTCGTCCGGCCGCGTCAAGCGCCAGCATTCTATTTTTAACAAATTCATAGCATCCGCCTTGCCCCGGCGAAAAAAGAAAAGCCGGCAGAGGTGCTCCGCCGGCAAGAAATCAACATTCAGATTTAGCTAAGCCCAAGTATTCGGCCCGTCTCAAAATCGATGTCAATATCATAGTAGGCCGGCCGGGTAGGCAGCCCCGGCATGGTACTCATCGTCCCCAGCAGCGGGTAGAGGAACCCCGCGCCAATAGAGGCGCTGATATCGCGAATGGGAATGCGGAAACCCTTGGGCACGCCCTTCAGCGCCGGGTCGTGGCTGAGCGAAAGATGGGTTTTGGCCATGCAAATAGGCAGCTTATCATAGCCTAGGCGGGTATACTCGCGCACGCGCGCTTCCGCCTGTTCGCTGTAATCCACGCCGTCCGCGCCGTAAACTTCCCGCGCGATAGTTTCGATTTTTTCCTTGATGGACGCTTCCAATGGATAGAGGAATTTAAATTTCGAGGGCAGGTTGGCGGCTTTTATCACCGCTTTGCCCAGCTCCAACGCGCCGGCACCGCCCTTGGAATAATGGTCGCACACCACCGCGTCCACCACAATTTCTTCTTTAAGGGCAATCTGGCGCACCAACTCCAACTCAGCGTCTGTATCCGTGGGGAAGCGGTTAATGGCAACCACCACTGGGATGCCAAATTTGGCGGCGATGCGGCAGTGCGCCAGCAAGTTATCCGCCCCCGCGCGCACCAGCTCAAGGTTCTCGTGAGTGTACTCTGGTGAAAGCGGAGCGCCGGCCGTCACCTTCGGTCCGCCGCCGTGCATCTTGAGCGCGCGAACAGTCGCCACCAACACCACAGCGTTCGGGATATTGCCAGAATAGCGGCATTTGATATCAAAAAACTTCTCCATGCCCATATCCGCACCAAAGCCCGACTCCGTGACGACATAGTCCGCCAATTTCAGTGCGACCATATCGGCGATGATAGAACTGTTTCCGTGCGCGATGTTGGCGAAGGGGCCGGCATGCACCAGCACCGGCGTTCCTTCCAAGGTCTGCATCAGGTTGGGCTTGATGGTATCTTTCATCAAAACAGTCAGCGCGCCGGCCACGCCCAGGTCGTCGGCAGTGATGGGTTCCTGGCTGCGGTTTTGCCCAATCACAATTCTGCCGATGCGCGCGCGCATATCCGTCAGGCTGGTGGAAAGCGCCAGAATTGCCATCAGTTCGCTTGCGACAGTAATATAGTAGTTGGTGCGGAGTTCAAAGCCTTTTTCTTCCGGCCCCTGCCCGATGGTGATGCCGCGCAGCATGCGGTCGTTCACATCCACGCCGCGCCGCCAGGTGACCGTAGCTGGGTCAATATCCAGCCGCGCGAAACGCGCCCGTTCTTCGGGGCTCAGCTTTTCGGGGTCGGTTTCGGTAATGCCAAGCTTTTTCAAGCGGGCTTGCATCCCGACCGAGAAATGGCGCCTGCCGTGTTTATCCGGCGGGCAAAGGCGGTCAAAAAGCGCCCGGTCGCTCTGGCTGGCCTCGTGGAACATGCGCGTGTCAATCGCCGCGGCGAGCAGGTTGTTGGCGGCAGTGATGGCATGGATATCGCCGGTGAGGTGCAGGTTAAAGTCTTCCATTGGAATAACCTGCGAATACCCGCCTCCGGCAGCCCCGCCTTTGATGCCAAAGGTCGGACCCTGAGAAGGCTGGCGAATGCAGGTGAACACGCGCTGACCGAGGTGCGCGCCCAAAGCCTGGCTCAGGCCGACGGTCGTGGTGGTTTTGCCTTCCCCCAATGGGGTCGGTGTGATGGCAGTCACGTCAATATATTTTCCGTCCGGAACATCCTTCAACCGTTCCAGCACATCCAGTTTTATTTTCGCCTTATAATCCCCATAAAGCTCAATTTCATCCGGCAGCAGTCCGGCTTCTTCCGCCACCTGGGCGATTGGTTTAAGCACCGCGGCCTGGGCGATATCAATATCGGCGGGAACCGGCTGCAGCAGGGTCAATGCCGTGGGGGTAAATCGGCGCAATCCAGGTTTCTGTTTAAAACATGTCACTTGGCTCCTTTTTCACTGCCCGATAATTGCCGAAACCGGCAGAGTGGCAGATGTGTGTACTGTCAGAGTTTCGGGGTCGCCCAGAAATACCACTGGTACAGCTACACGCAGCGACCCATTTGGCGGGACGCGGTCGGTTAGCAGCTGACCGCCGCCCACAATTTTACCTTGCTGGTTCTCAATCAGAACAGTGACCAAAACGGTCGATATCCCCGCATTTAAATTGTTAAGCACGTTCACGCGCACCAGCGAGTTTTCTCCCTCAACATCCAGCACAGGCTGAGAGGTGGAAAGCGGGTTGTAAGCCAGGGCGTATTCGCCAAACTCGCCAGGGACAATCAGCAGGTCTACCTTGCTCGCGGCAGCTGTTTTTGGCAGCAGAAGCACGCCCGGAGAGAAGTTCAGCGTTTCGCCCGGGAGAATCATATTGATAAAGTCTTTCGCCACCAGACAGACCCGGCCTTCGGCATCTGAAACCGTGATGATGTAATAAGTGCCGGTCAGCACCCGGTTGGTAATATTGGTCAGCACGGCGCCGCCAGCCAGCTGGCTGCCGCTGGTGGTCACAAAGTTCCAGTCTTCCACCTTGATGTTATTCCACCACTTGCCCCCCGGCAGCGAGGCGGAATAAGCGGACAGCATGGGGTAAATCTCCACGCGCGTCGGGGCCTCCGTCACGATGGCCGGCACGCTCACCCCGACGGTGTCTTTGGGAGGAACAAATTCCATATAGCCGTTGCCGCCGCCGACAATCTCTCCCTTCGCGTTGTAAGCAACCGCGTTAATTGAGACTTCCGTGTAGGTGAGGTCGTCCGCGTTGTGCAGCCAACCGGTCAGCTGCGCGGATTCTTGGTCCACGATGAAGGCGGGAATGGTGACCGCAAAGGGCTGCCGCAGTTTCAACTTTGGGTCGGCAGCGCCGCCGGTAAAGCGCAGCTCCACCGAGGCGGCTTCGGCGCCGACAAGCAGGTCAAATTCGCGCACCAGGGCGCTGGTCTGGCGCGGCAAAAGCCACGGAATCCCCCCGAACTCCTGCGCCAGGCGGCTGCCGTTGGCATCCAGTACCAGCACTTCGTACTGTACGTCTCTGAGGACCGCATTTTCCAGAGTATTCCGAAACTTGGCGGCCACCACCAGGCGGTTATCCAACTGCACATGCTGCAGCTCGCTGATTTGGACCGGATTGGGCGTCTCAAAGTTAATTGTCGCGGTGGGGTTGAAAGGGATGGGCGAAGGGGTCCAGGTGGGCTCTCCGGGCAGCGGCGTGGCGGGAAGAGGGTTGGAAGTTAGGTTGGTTTCCGCGGTAGATGAAGCACGGAAGATGGACTTGAGCGGCGCGCAGGCGGTCGCGAGGAAGGATAAGACCAGCGAAACCAGCAGAATTCCGCGCGCCGTTCTATGTGTTCTTGAGTATGAAAGTTTTTCAGAAGGTGTGCTCATGATTTATCGCATTAATCCAGCGCTTATCTGCCGGGCCGATATCGCTGCTGGGTGATGTAATTCTACTATTGATTTGCCAAGGGAGCTGTAAGTGTGAACAGCTTGCGCGAAAATCCCAGCCATGCAGGAAAGCTGCTGGCGATTGGCGCGCGCTGGCTACTGGGCCTGATTCTACTTCTCGGTCTGCCGCGGGCACAGCCAGCTGGGGCGGCGCTGTCATCCGCGCCCTGCTTTTTTTACTACAGCCCTTGTTGCGCTGCTCTCGCGCGCGGAGAAAAATGAAGAACCCCTGTTTCCACTTCTCTCCTGAATAACCCAGCCCTGGATTGTCAGCTTTCGCCTGCCAGGTGTCAATCTCATCGCGAGATAGAGATTTTGAAAAGTTTATTCTCGTTTTTTCTGTTTTTCCCCAAGAAAATTATTGAAACTCGTCACACTCCGTGCTACTATTTAATTGTCATCCAACGATTGTGAAATCGGTATTCCTAGAGGGGTACTGTCCAGCCTGTTTACTGGCATTTTCTCATCAAGACTACTGCCCCCCCCCGACCATAAATAAGCCTTTGAAAGGAGCATATAATGAAAATTAAGCGGGTTGTTTTTTTGGTCATTGTATCGGTTTTTGTGGCTGGCAGCATCAACGTCAATGCGGCGAGTACGATAACAGGGAATCTTCCAGCCAAAGAACCCTGGTCGATTGAAGTGGTGGACTCAACACCCAATGCTTTCCCTGGAACCCACGTTTCCATCGCGCACCATCCTGTCTCAGGCAGAGCCTACATCAGCTACTACGACAGCGAATACGATGAATTGGTTATGGCGCGTGAAGTGGCACCAGGGACGGGGGATTGTTATGGGAACGACAGCTGGGATTGCACAATTATCTCTTATGGAGGTGACCCGGGTCGTTACAGCTCGATAGACGTGGACTATGTTGTTCCGGGCGGTCCAATCATGCCATATACCAAAGTTGGAATTTCGTATTACAGTGCTTCAGAAAAAGCCCTGATGTATGCCGAGACTGTCAATCCCGCCGGGGGTTGGACGGAATGGACGATTCAGGAAGTGGATGACTCCTCCAATGCCAATAATGTGCGCGGTACTTACAGTTCCCTGAAGTTCAATTCAGACCACAAGCCCGTGATAGCCTATCATTATGAAACCTATGACCTTCCAGGAATGGGTGATTTTGGCGGCGTAAAGATAGCCTCTTATAACAGCAGCGGAACTGGTACGGGATGTTTTGGTAATGACGCGAGCAACTGGGACTGCGATTATGTATCTTCTATGGAGGATCACGTGGATTACGGTAGCCATGTTTCATTAGACCTTACCAATGATGACACAGTTCACATAGCTTTCTATGACTCATATAACTCGAAACTCATCTGGGCGTCCTATTGGGGCTTTGGAGGCTCTTGTAGCAATTCGGAATGGGATTGCGTGACTGTTGACAACGCTGGAGATGTTGGCCAGTACGTGTCCATCCATGCCCCAAAAAACAGCTCGGATAAACTGCGCTTCGCTTACTTTGACAATACAACTTCCCAGGGAAAGGTCAAATATGCTGTCAATGTGACAAGCGGGGGCAATTGCACCAGTGCCGCCTTTAATTGTTTCGACGTGGATGAAATTGGCGACCCGGGCGGACATATCGGCCTATCCTTGGCGGTAGATAAGCAAGGTTATCCAATCATTGCGTATATGGACGCCTCGCCGTCAACATCAGCGACCAAACTCAAGATTGCCCGTCCCGCACTGGCTTACGGGAATTCAGCAGGCAACTGCGGCGAAGTTCCTCCCGGTGATCTATTCCTTTACTGGCAGTGCGAAATTCTCGACCCGGGTTATCAGGATATCGTTAATGAGGCGGCATATGCCGCGGTCAGCGTCAACCCGGCTGGATTAGCAGCGGTCGCCTATTTTGAATTTGATTCTTACAATAATGTTGGGCACCTCAAAGTCGCTCAACAGCATTTTGCGACCTATCTGCCTGTATTGCTTAAATAAGTTCTGCTCAAATTTACCTGACACGCCGGGGCGCAAGCGCCCCGGCACGCTGCCGGCCAGACCATTCAGCGCGAAGGCTGCGCTTTCGCGCGGCCTTGCTATTTAGAACGAACGATTTGCTTTTAGTCAATCTGGGTGGTGCCGCCTGCGCGAATTGAGACGGAACCCGCCCGCCTTGCAGGAACCGCGCCGCGGCTTTTGCCAGGAAATTTGCGGATGCTTGTTTGGGAGCGGCAATCAGCAGCCCACTGCTGGCCTGGATGGGTTCTAAAGCAGGGATTGGAGATTGGTGGCGGTCTCCCAGACAATTCCGACAAAAAGAGACAGAAAGCAATGCTTTCTGTCTCTTACATAGGGCGGGTGGGGGTCGAACCCACACAGTGTCTCCACCGACGGATTTTAAGTCCGTTGCGTCTGCCTATTCCGCCACCGCCCCGTTTTTCCCAATTATTTTACCACTGAAAACGCCGTTTTCCGCGTATTCTTATCGTGGCCGTCCAGGTAAATGTCTCTCTGTTTGCTTCAAATCCTTTCTGACGCTGCAGTTTTTCCAATTTTCGGTTAAACTCATCCCGAGGTTGTATGAGCGAACCGCGCGGAAGAAATCTCAAATCTTTGTTCAAACGCATGCCCGCCTTTTCCTCGGGAGCGATTCCGGACGCGCGCATTCTTGGCGTCAGTATGGATTCACGCCGGGTGCGCCCGGGCTGGCTTTTTGCCGCCATCAAAGGCGAGAGCGCGAACGGCTACGATTACATCCCGCAGGCTCTTGCCAACGGCGCGGCGGCTGTAATGGGCTCGCTGCCGGCTCCGGCAGGGTTGGCCGTCCCCTATATTCAAATCGATGGGGATATCCACGCGGCCGTCGCTTATCTGGCTGCCGCCCTGCACGACTTCCCGGCGCGCAAGCTGCGCATGATTGGCGTGACGGGCACCGACGGCAAGACCACCACAACTTCCATGATTTATCACATCCTGCGCTGCGCCGGCATCCGCGTCGGGATGATTTCCACTGTCAGCGCCCAGATAGGCGAGCGCGTGCTGGACACCGGCTTCCACGTCACCACCCCGGAAGCCCCTGATATCCAGGGCTACCTGGCCGAGATGGTGCGCGCGGGCCTGACGCACTGCGTGCTGGAGACAACTTCACACGGTTTGGTGCAGGGGCGGGTAACCGCCTGCGATTTTGACGCCGCTGTAATCACCAACGTGACCCACGAACATCTGGACTATCACGGTTCGTACGAGAACTACCTGCGCGCCAAAGGCCTGCTGTTCGAAAGCCTGGCCCAGACCCCGCGCAAACGCGTCGGCAACCTGCGCGCGGCCGTCCTGAACAAAGATGACCAATCCTACGCTTATCTCAAGCGCGTTTCCCCCGCCCGCCAGGTCAGCTACAGCATGCTGAACGAAGCAGACCTGTGGGCAGATGAGATTGACAACCAACCCGAGGAGCTGGCTTTTACCTGCCGCTTTGGGAAGGAAAAAACCCTGCGCGTGCGCACGCCCATGACCGGCATTTACAATGTCTCCAACAGCCTGGCAGCTTTGGGCCTGTGCGTGAACCTGCTGGGCGTGCCGGCCGAAACAGCCGTACGAGCCCTGGCAAGCATGCCAGGCGTGCCTGGCCGCATGGAACGCATCGACCTGGGGCAGCCCTTCAGCGCGATTGTGGATTTCGCGCATACCCCCAACGCGCTCTCGCGCGCGCTCGAAACCGCGCGAGGCCAGACGCGAGGCCGTCTGATTGCCGTTTTCGGCTCCGCCGGCCTGCGCGACCGCGAAAAACGCAAGATGATGCCGGCTGTCTCCATCCGTCAGGCAGACCTGACCTTTCTCACGGCCGAAGACCCGCGCACGGAATCGCTGGACGCCATCCTGCAAGATATGGCCGAGGCGGCCGTGGAAGCCGGCGGGCGCGAGGGCGCGAACTTCTGGCGCGTGCCCGACCGCGGCGAGGCGATTCGCGCGGCTGTGCGGACCGCCCTTCCTGGCGACCTGGTGATTGTGTGCGGGAAAGGGCACGAGCAGTCCATGTGCTTTGAGAAGACGGAATATCCGTGGGATGACCGCCAGGCAGTGCGTGCCGCGCTGGCTGAATTGCTGGGCGTTCAAGGTCCGCAAATGCCCTGGCTGCCGACCAGCCAGGAAAAACCTGGGAATCAGCCCTTAAGTTAGAGTTTTGCGCTTTGTTCGGGGTCTGGCTGTTTCGTCGCGCGGCCCCATCTCTTCAGCTGTTCAGCTTTTCCTCTTGTTTTTCGCGCGCATGCGGCGGACGCCCTTCCCCAGCATTCCGCCGTTATAACCGCCCAAAACGCAGACCAGGCCCACCAACGCCGCCAGCAGCAGCGAACTGCTCCAGATGCGCAGCGCCGAGAGCACCAGACCGGCCAGCCCGCCGTACACGCCGTAAGTCACTCCCCGGCCGTCCGCCGCGAGCTGGCTCATCAGATAACCTATCATCAGAGAGCTCAGGAACATCCCCAGCATCAGAGTGGTGTCGATGCCGGTCATCAGGTCGCCGTAGGTGAGCATTAACCAATCCACCAGGCTGAAAAACGCCAACGCCGCGGCAATATTGGCAGCGGCCGCGAGCACCAAATAGGCAATTTTTGTTCCGCGCGGGTCAAAAGGAGATGGAGGTCTGTTTGGGTACATTGTCTTCCTTCATGGTGGGCAAAGAAGCCCGCACTGTGTTCACAAAATCAGGCTCAAGCTCTGTGTGGGTATATCCCAGTTCAACGGCAGAGTAATCCGGGTCCAAAAAGGCCAGTCGGGTCTGAAGTTCAACAAATGGCACCAGGTCCAGGCCGCTTTCCCGGCCACGCAGGCGGTGCCCCAGCGAGATAAGCCAGGCGCCAGCCTTTACCAGCCCTTTTGGCAGGGTGACGATGGGCTTGGGTTTTCCCAGCGCTTTGCCCAGGCGCCGCAGAAAGTCCTGCCAGGTCAGGTTTTCGGCGCACACCGGGTAGCGCGCGCCAGCGCGCCCTCTTTCCAACGCCCTTGCAGCCGCCTCCGCGACCTCATTCACCGAAACCATGGCGCTGCCGCCCGCAGGATAAAACACCCAGGGCAGCCAGCTGTTCAGATAAGCAATCAGGGGTTTCCACAGCGGAGCCCGGCCGGGCATGGAGCCAAAAATGTAGGGCAGGAGCAAAAAATTCACCGCAAGCTGGCTGCCAGCGGCGGTCAGAGCGGCTTTTTCCTGTTCCAGTCGGCTGCGGATGTAGGGATGCCTCTCCGCAAGGCGCAGTTCCGGCCAGCGGCGCTCAAACTCGAGGAAGTACGAGCTGAAAACCACCGCCCTTTTCAGGCCGGCCTGCGCTGCCAGGCGCATCAGCCTTTCCGTCGCAGCCACATTACCCTGGTAGAAAAACGGGTAAGCGGGACGTCTCGGGACAACCCGGTCATCCACGCCGGCCGCGAAGATGAGGCCGTCTTTCCCTTGCAGCAGCCGCGCCAGTTCCTCATCGGGCATGCTGTCCAGGTCGGCAAGCGCCAGTGGCACGCCAGGCGGCAGCAAATCCTGAGAGGGCAAAGGCGGCCGCGCCAGCACGCTGACCTCATGCCCAAGCGCAAGAAGCCTGAGCGTGGTGTGATAGCCTAAAAAACCTGTTCCACCGACAACGAGCACTTTCATGCCGCAGATTATAGCAGATTGCGGCCCTGGAAACCTTCAAAGCGCCCGGACGCCCTGCTGGTTTACTTTTGCTGCCAGATGATGCGGGCTTTCGCAAGCCTGAGGGCGATTCTTAGGGGCCGGCGCGAACAAAAAAGCGGCTTACCGCGAGGCGCCGCCTGGTGATGAGAAAAATCCTGACGCGTCAGTTTACGCGAGGAAAATACTTTTCCAGGTCCAGGTTTTCCAATGATGCCAGCACCTCATCTGCCAGAGAAAAATCCTGGCCGGCAGTGACGCCGTTGGGCACGGCCGCCACCCGGATGCCAGCGCGCTTTGCCGCCAAAACTCCATTCTGGGAATCTTCCAGCACCAGCGCCTGTTCCGCGTTTACATTCAGCCGGGCGAGAACTGTCAGAAAGATTTCCGGAGAAGGTTTGCTTTCAGTCACGTCGTCAAAGGTCACGATGGTTTCAAAATTTTCTATCAAGCCCAGCCGGCGCAAATGACCGCGCACCCAGGCGGCAGGCGAACTGGAACCAACTGCCAGCCGCAGACCTGCCGCCCGCGCCGTCCTGATAAGCTCCGGAACACCGGGCAGCGGGGGCTGCTGCGCGACCCGTTCCGCCGATTCCTTGCGGACGCGCTCCACCAGCTGACGGGGGTTCGTGCCGTGGTCCATCAGTTTTGCCAGTTCGACGTCGGGCTGGTAGCTGGCATTGGCATAGGTGCCGATGGTGCCGAGGTAAGCCTGATAATCAAAGCTTCCGCCGGCCTGCGAAAAGAGCCGGGCCCAGATTTCCATTTCCGGGCTCTCCGTATCCAGGATGAGGCCGTCAAAATCAAAGATGAGCGCGCCAATCAGTGCATGCATGGGTAGCTGGTGGAACGCCGCCTAACGGTTGACACCGGTTCTGCCCCAATAGCCGCGCTGGCGAGGGATGACGTCTTCGATGGTGATAAAGGCCTCGGGGTCCTGTTCCAGCGCCACACGTTCCACATCAGCGGCCAGTTTGCGCTGTACGGAGCAGTTGAGCAGGGTAACTCTGCCGTCCCTCCCAAAGGCCGGGATTTCCGTCACGGCAAAATCGTGCGCCCGCAGCGCCTCGGCTATTTCTCTGCCCTTTCCGCGGCTGATGATACTGATATGCGAGTAACCAATGGCAAGCCGTTTCTCAATGATCATACCCACCACGTTACCGGTGGCAAAGCCGCCGGCATACGCAATCACCTTGAGGGGGTTATCCAGGTCATCCAGCACAGCACCCATCACCACGACAAACAGGATGGATTCAAAAAACCCAAGTATCCATGAAAGCAGCTTTTTGTTGCGCATCGTCAGCATGATGCGCAAAGTATCCATGGTGTAGTTGATCAGCCGCAAGAAGAAAATCAGCAGCGCGCCAAGGACTGGGGAAAGATTTAGTAAAAAATCCATGACCTACAACTTCCTATTATCGTTCTAACCTTGTTCAGGTTCTTTGGCCGAGTTTATGGCAGGGATATACAGGTTGGTAATGTATTCCTTCAGCATGCGGGTCATCGAGAAGCGCGGCGCGAGGGTTTTGATGCTCTCCTTGATGCGCCCAATCCAGTCGCCCGGCAAGCCGTCGGCGGAGCGCTTGGTGTAGTAGAGCGGCACAATTTCATTTTCCAGCGTGTCGTACAGGCTGGCCGCGTCAGCGTTGTCCTGCTGGTCCATATCGGCGTACTCGGTGTAATCACCGATAGCCCAGCCGTTCTGGCCGTTGTAGCCTTCCGCCCACCAACCATCCAGCACGGAGAAGTTCAGCGTGCCGTTCAGCGCGGCCTTTTCGCCGCTGGTGCCAGAAGCCTCGCGCGGGCGGCGGGGAGTATTCAGCCAGACGTCCACGCCCTGCACCAGATAACGCGCCATGTCCATGTCATAATCGTCCAAAAAGACCAGCCGGCCGCCAAAACGCGCGTCCTTGACATGCCGGTAAACTTCCTGGATGAGAAGCTTGCCGGGCTCGTCAGCAGGGTGCGCTTTGCCCGCGAAGATTATTTGCACGGGTTTGCGTTCGTTACAGACAATGCGCTGCAGGCGTTCCACATCTCTGAAGAGCAGATTCGCGCGCTTATAGGTAGCAAAACGGCGGGCAAAACCAATGGTAAGCGCGTACGGGTTCAGCAGCACGCCGCTGGCGACGGTCTGCACAGGGTGCACCACAGTCGTTTTCCACTGCGCGCGCGCCCGGCTGACCATATACGCGACCAGTTTTCGTTTGAGGTGCTGGCGGACGCGCCAAATCTCCTCGTCCGGAATCTCATCAATCCGCTTCCACAGCTCCGGGTCATCGATGCGCTCTTTCCAATTCGGGCCGAAGTAGCGGTTAAACAGCAGCGCGAAACGCCGCGCGAGCCACGTGCCGGTGTGCACGCCGTTTGTGATGTGGGTAATCGGCACTTCATCCACCGGCGTATCCGGCCAGAGCTGGTGCCACATGTGCCGGGAGACGTCGCCGTGAATCTTTGAAACGGCGTTGCGGTAATTGGAGAGTTTGAGAGCCAGCACCGGCATGCTGAAAGCCTCGCCGCCCCATTCCTGGCGCACGAACGCGATATTCATGAACTGATCGCGGTTTAGCCCAAGCTGCGGCCAATACCCGGAGAAGTACTTGTCAATCAGCCAGAGAGGGAACTCATCGTTGCCCGCGGGAACCGGCGTGTGGGTGGTGAAAATGCTGGAGCGCTTCACCTGGTCTACCGCTTCTTCGTATGTTTTGCCCGCCTGCATCAACTGCGAAACACGTTCCAGGGTGAGGAAGGCTGAATGCCCTTCGTTCATATGGTAGATGGTGGCGTTGTGCCCCAACCTCTGCAGCGCGCGTAAGCCGCCAATGCCCAGCAGAATTTCCTGGGAGATGCGCAGTTCAGGGTCGCTGATGTAGAGGCGGTCGGTAAGCTGCCGATCTTGCGCGTTATTTTCAGGGATGTTGGTCTGCAGCAGCACCAAAGTCACCCGCCCGACATTCAACTCGTACAGGCGCGCGTACACTTTGCGGCCGGGCAAGTCGATGGAGATTTTTATCGGCTCGTGATTTTCATCGTACAGCGCCACGAGGGGCAGGTCTTCGTAGACAATATGAACGTGGCGGGCTTCCTGCCAGCCGTCTTCGGTAATCTTTTGGGAGAAGTAGCCGTAGGTGTAAAGAAAACCCACTGCCACCAAGGGGATGCCCAGGTCGCTGGCTTCCTTAAGATGGTCGCCAGAAAGCACACCCAGACCGCCTGCATAAACCATCAGCGATTCATGCAGCCCGTATTCAAACGAGAAATACGCGATTTCATCATCCAAGAGCTGCGGGTAGTTTTGCGCGTACCAGGTTTTGCCTGTCTTTATGTAATAATCAAATTCACGCACAATCCGGTCGTAGCGGTCAAGAAAATAGCGGTCTTTGGTCAGGCTTTCCAGCGCGGCAGGCTCAACGGTGCGCAAAAAGACGATGGGGTTGTGATTGCAGTTATCCCAGCCGAGCGGGTCGATATCTTTGAACAGGCGCGCGGCTTCGGGATTCCAAACCCACCACAGGTTGTGCGCCAGGTCTGCCAGGCGCTTCAGGCGGTAAGGAAGATTAAAATGATTGGGCACTTCCCGGATAATTTTTTCCATATATCTCACTTTTAACATAGAACAGCCTGCGTGACGCAGGTTTCTGGTTTCGTTTTTTCGCGCGGCAATCATAACACAAACCAGAATTTTCTGCCTGCGTGCCAGGTTCTCCCTCAGATAACCCCCTGCGCCAAACCATCTGAAGGATTCTCAGCCGTACCGTCCAGGTTTCACGGCTCGTAAAAAACCACAGCTGGCAGGCTTTCGCGCCGGATTATTCGCCTTTAAGCCCCTTCTTATCGAAGCGACCTGGTTCCCTGGCTTTTTCCGGAGCCAGTGTAACTGGGCGCGCTCATGATAACGATTTTGCACAGGCGGCTGTCCGACAGCCGGCTTTGCAGGCGCGGGTCCATCTCGCCAGGCGCGTTCGCGGTGGTAATCACCGTGGGAAGTTCTGCGTTGTAGCGGTAGTTGAAAAGCTGATAAATCTTTTCCCGCGCCCAGGGTGTGGCCGACTGCGTGCCCAGGTCATCCAAAATCAACAGGCGCGCGCTGCGGATTTCCTCAAAGCGCTGGTCAATGCTTACCGGGCTGTTTGGGGCGTAGGCGGCGCGCAAGTGGTCAAGCAAATCAGGCACAACCACCATCAAGGGCGGGTTGCCCTGGCGGGCCAGGTAGTTGCCGATGGCCGCGGCCAGATGGGTCTTCCCGCAGCCGTAAGGTCCAACGAAAACCAGCCAGCCCTGCGGGTCGCGCGCAAAAGCCTGGGCGGTTTCGAGTGCTTCTTTGAGCGTGGCGCGGTCCGCGGAAGGCATGGGGTCATCCCGCCGCAGACTGAAGCTTTCAAAGGTCTTGCGGGCGTGCAGGTTCAGGCAGGAAAGCTCGGGGTGCCCAATATCATCCGCCGGGTTGCGGTAATCCGTTGCCATAATCTCCACGCGGGTGACCAGTTCCGGGTCCATCAGGCGGGACCTTATGCGCCCTTCAAAACTGTTCAGTGGATTATTGCTGGTTATCACCGTCGCGAGATGGTTGATGTAGCGGTAGTTCAAAATTTGGAAAAGTTTCTCCTGCGCCCAGGCTGTGGCGTTCTGCGTGCCAAAATCATCCAGCACCAAAAGCGGCACATCGCGGATATGCTCAAAGCGTTCCTCAAAGGAGGTGGAACTGTCGTCGGAATATGAAAATCGCAGCCAGTCCAGCAGGTCTGGGACAGTCAGAAAAAGGGTTTCAATTCCCAGGGAAACGGCCTTATTGGCTATGGCGGCTGCCAGGTGCGTCTTCCCGCAGCCGAAACGCCCAAGCAGCAGAAGCCAGCCTTGCAGCGTCCCCGCAAAGTGCACAGCGCTGTTAAACGCCTGTTCGAGCGAATCCGCCTGCTGTGCCGCCAGCCCAACCCGACCGCGCGGCTGGAAGTTTTCGAAGCTTTTTTCCTGCAGCGCGCCCAGCTTGCTGAGCGCGTAGAGCTGCTTTTGGCGTGCTGCCGCCAGTTCCTTTGCCCGGCAGGTGCAAATGGCAAGCTTGCCAAAATCCGGATGACCAAACGGAACGTCGCGCCTTACAAACCCGGAGCCTCCGCAGTACGGGCAATTTGGGTCGCCGCTGAAATCTGAATAAGGTGTTGTCTGAAGGTTATCACTCACGGCGTCTTCTCCGCTTCTGCTCTTCATAGAGCTTTCGATATTTTTCAAGATATCCTTCAGTCGGTTTGCTTCTATCTTCACGTCCTTTTTCCTTCCAGGTTTTCAGGATTGCCCGCACGTAACGCCAGTTGCGGATATTCCTCTCGACCGCTTCGCCGACGGCATCTTCAATCCACTGCGGAGGGTATTCCCGCGCGTCTTCCTTCAGCATTTCAGCCATCATTGGGGTCAGCGGACCAATATTCGCCTCGTACAGCCGGAAGATGTTCGGCCGCTCGGGCGCGGGCAGCTGGCTTACCACTTTCAACTGCGCGGAGGTCACCTCCCCGTTTTGAAGTTTCAGGAGCAGGTCCCTGCCATTTGGGGTATTGGCAAGGAGAACATTTTCAAATGAGAGCAGAAACCCCGCCTTCAATGTTTGCTCCAACGCGCCGTCCGCGCGGTCTTTGTCCGGCCCAAAAACGCTACCGCCTAAGGCTTCCGCCAGGGCTTCCTTGCGGACAGCCTGATTGCCGTCCTCGGGACGGCCCAAAAGCTTGAAATAGGCCAGCAGCACCAGAATCACCTCCGCCGGCAGGGCGCGTTCCGCGGCGCGTTCCAGCAGGTCCGCGGGCAGGTACCAGGCAGCCGCGGGGTCGTTCCCAAATCCGCTGGAGGAAAGAGGCGCGCTCATTTCCGCCCCGCTTAATCCGGCACCGCGCCGTAATACTGGTCGCGGAACATGGCCAGACGTTTCTGGAAAATCAGTTCAATGCCCGGATGGGTGGGGCCGTTGCGGTGTTTGGCAATTGCCAGCTTGGCAATTGTGTGGAAGGGACTGCTTTCCTCGGCATTGGGTTGGTTGATGAACATAACGATGTCAGCGTCCTGCTCCAGACTGCCGGATTCGCGCAGGTCCGAGAGCACGGGCTGCCTGTCGGGCCGGGATTCCACCGCGCGGGAAAGCTGCGCGGCTGCCAGCACAGGCACCCGCAGTTCGCGCGCCAGCACCTTCAGGTAGCGCGAGATATACGAGACTTCCTGCACGCGGTTGTCAGTTTTCACTTCCGCGGACATCAGCTGCAAATAATCGACGATTACCAAATCCAGCCCGTATTCCATTTGCAGACGGCGGCATTTTGTGCGCATTTGCAGCGGGGTAATCGCCGGGGTGTCGTCGATAAAAATATTCGCTTCGGATAGCACTTCCAGCGCTCTCACCGAGCGGTTCATCTCTTCGTCCGAAAGCCTGGCGGACCGCAGCTTCTGCGAATCAATATCGGTCGCCTGCGCCAGCAAACGCTGCAGTAGCTGTTCGGAGGACATTTCCAATGAGAACACAGCCACATTCCTTTTCAACTGCAGCCCGACATGCTTGGCAATGCCAATCAGAAAGCCGGTCTTGCCCTGTCCCGGTCGGCCTGCCACGATGATAAAATCGGATTTCTGCAGCCCATCCAGCACCGCGTCGACGGATTTAAGCCCGGTTTCCAAACCCGAGACAGCGCCTGTTTGCAGGCTCATCTCGGACAGTCGGTCCAGATAATCCCCCACAACGCTGCTGATGGGCACAAGGTCGTGTTTGTAGCGTTCCTGGCTGACCCCAAAGATGGACTGTTCGGCCTGGTCGATGACCGTGTCCACGTTAATATCTTTGCGGTAGGCCAGTTTCGCGACCTCATTAGCGGCTGTCAGCAGGCGCCTGCGGGCCGCCAGCGCGTTGATATTGCGCGCGTATGCTTCAGCGTGTAAGGAAGACGGCACCTGATTCGCCAGGCTGGCCAGGTACTCCACGCCGCCAATTTCTTCCAGATGACCCTGCGCTTCCAGTTCCTGCTTGACTGTCAGCAGGTCAAAGGTTGGGTCGCTGGAGTAGAGGCTCTGGAAAGCCTGCCAAATCCATTGGTGGCTGCGGTAATAAAAATCGTCCGCCTGGAGAATGGACGAAACATCCAGATAGACCACAGGGGTAATCAGCACCGCGCCAATCAGCGCTTCTTCCATCGCCCGGTCGAATAACTGGTTGGCACCTGCGTCTCCGACGCCGCCGGAGTTATAGTCTTGATCGCTCATTCGCACTCCAAATCTCCGCCCGTGTTAAAGCAGTCTGGGAGGAAGAAAATCATCTCTCAGGGAACGGGGTCAGGACCATCTTCGCCGCTCTCAGGCTTTGGCTGGTCTTTATCCTCATTGTCAAGTTTGTTGAAGAATTCTTCAAATACGGAAAGGTCTCCGGGCGCTTCGCCGTTGGCTTCAGAAACGCCTTCTTCCACGTGGATTTCCACTTCCGGAATTACCCCCGCCCGGTCCAGCACATCCTCATCCACAAAAATTGGGACGCCGGTCCGCACCACCAGCGCGAGCGCATCCGAAGGACGGCAGTCCAGCCGTTTTTGCGTGCCGCCCTGCTCCAGTACCAGGTTGGCATAGAATGTGTCGGATTCCAGAGCGGTAATTTCCACAGAGAGCAGGCGGGCATCCAAAGTGCCAATCAAATTCTTCATCAGGTCGTGTGTTAAGGGACGGGCAGTTTCAATCTTATGCAAAACAATGGTAATGGCTTCAAACTCGTACAGGCCAATCCAAATAGGCAGGTACCTTTCCTGTTCCTTATCTTTAAGTACCACAATTCGATCCTGGTTGATAAGGCTTACCCTCACACTTGAAATCAAACATTCTCGCATTTTTTTCATTGGAACCTACCGCCAGCTGTAAAAGAAATCAGCTCTATAAAATGATTTTATCACGCCGGGCACCTGCTTTCAATTTTACCAGCCAAAGGCCTGCCGTACTTGACTTTTGATGGGCTCATTTCTCGTACACCCAACGCGGGAACTTTCGGCTATAATAATTTTATGATGAATACCCAATAGGCATATCCCGACCGGCAAGCGCGGGTTTCGGGGGCAATGGATGATATATGCTTTTGTTTTGACATTGTTCCCTCAAAATCTCCCCTGGCCGCGGGTGCTTATCTCTCAGTAACAGGAAGGATTGAGGCGTCTTTGCTCGAAAACTCTCAGATATCGATACTTTGCGTTGAGGGCGCCCGAAATAACCATTTTGCCTTCGCAAAACACCTGCAGCGGAAAGGGTATGTCGTCCACACGGCTGCCAGCGGCGCTGAGGGCATTGCACTTCTTTCCGACTTAAATCCAACTGTCATCGTCATCAACGCGGCATCCCTGCGCACCAACGGCGTGCGCATCACCAAACGCTTCCGCGCGCTGCTGCCCGAATGCCCAATCGTGCTGATTGTCAATAAAGACCCCGACGAAAGCGCTGTGCCCGAAGCCAATAACGTGCTCACGCTGCCCTTCACAGTTCAAAAGCTGGTAAACCGCATCCGCACCTTCCAGACCATCGAGAACCGCCATTTGCATAAACTGGGCGCGTTACTGCTCAACACCCGCTCCAACATGGTTACCTGCAACGGGAAAGAGGCGCATCTCACCCCCCGCCTTGCCAAACTCCTTCTGCGCATGATGGAAGAGCCCGAGACAGTGCTCCCGCGCGAGGAGCTCTTCCGAAAAGTTTGGGATACCAGCTACACTGGCGACACCCGGACGCTGGATGTTCACATCAGCTGGCTGCGCAAGGCGCTGGAAGAAGACCCCCACCGCCCTGCCATCATTCTGACGGTGCGCTCCATCGGGTACAGGCTGCGCGTCCCCCAGCCCAAACCAGAACCTGCAGATTAAGCCTTTTTGCGCCAACTTGCGTGCAGAACGCGGCAGCCAGCCGCGTTTTTGATTCCGCTGAGAGAGGGCCGCACAAAAAAAGCCGCCCATTCAGGCGGCATTTTTTCTGTATGGAAACTATCAGTGAATTCCCATCACCAAGGCGAGCAGCAAACCGCCCGCAATCACGCTCCCGAGCTGACCAGCAGTGTTGGAGCCCATGGCGTGCATCAGAATGAAGTTCGAAGGGTCTTCTTCCAGCGCCATCTTCGCGGAAAGTCTGCCAGCCATCGGGAAAGCGCTGATGCCGCAGGCACCAATCAGCGGATTGACCTTGTTGTGCGTAATCAGGGCCATCAACTTGCCAAATAACAGACCGGCCACTGTGTCAATCACAAATGCCAGCAAACCCAATGCCAGAATTGCCAGCGTCTTCAGATTGAGAAAGCTTTCCGCGGTCATTGTCGAACCAATCGCGAGCCCTAAAAAGAGCGTGGCGATATTGATGAGTTCATTCTGAGCCATCTTGCTCAGGCGGTCTACCACCAGCGCTTCCCGCAGCAGGTTTCCCAGCATCAGCGCAGCCATCAGCGGGGCGGCATCCGGGGCGACCAACGCCACCAGCAGCGTGACCATGATTGGAAAAACGACCAGCGTCAGCCGGGAAACCGGCTTCGGCGCGTATTCCATCCGTATCAGGCGCTCTTTGCGGGTGGTCATGATTTTCATGATGGGCGGCTGGATAATCGGAATCAGGCTCATGTATGAATAAGCTGCCACAGCGATAGGGGCAATAATTTCCGGCGCGAGCTTGCTGCCAACAAAAATGGCCGTCGGGCCGTCAATTGCCCCGATGACGCCAATGGAAGCGGCCTGATTCAGCGGAAAACCCAGCAAAAGCGCCAGCAGCAAGGTGGCGTAAATACCAAATTGGCCGGCCGCTCCCAAAAGCACCAGGCTGGGTTGGGAAAGCAGCGGGCTGAAATCTATCATCGCGCCAACGCCCACAAAAATCAGCAGTGGAAACAGTTCGGTTTTAATACCGGCGTCATAAATGACTTTCATGAAACCGACTTCGTTGGACATGCCCAGATTGGCAAGCAAGCAGCCAAATCCAATCGGCAGAAGCAGCACTGGCTCGTATTCCTTGGCAATCGCCAGGTAGATGAGCACCAGACCAACCGCGAGCATCACCGCCTTTTGCCAGCTAAAATCCGCGAAACCTTTTCCCAATTCCGTCAATAGTTCAGTCAGGTCCATGGACGCGTCCTTTAGGCTTCAAAACGGAAGAGCGGCTGATTGTGGCGCACCTGGTCGCCAGCGGAAACAAACACTTCCGCGATGACACCATCCCTGCCGGCCCGGATGATATTTTTCATTTTCATAGCTTCCAAAACGCACAGAGGGTCGCCGGATTTGACCTGCGTCCCTGCTTTCACCTGGACTTCAACAATGACCCCGGGCAAAGGCGAGTTTACATCCCTGCCGCCTGGCGCAGCTTTGGGCGCAGCCGGGCTGGCTGCCGGCCGCTCTGGAGCAGGCTGCACGCTGGCCGGGTTTGCTGGCTGCGTTGCCGCTTGTTCCTCCGGCCAGACATCAAAGACCTCGCCGTCCACCTCAGCGCGCACAGGCCGCGCGTGCAGGTCCTCAATTTTTACTGCGTAAGTTTTTCCCGCGATGCTTACATTAATAATCATTTTTTCTGTCCTCTGCCTGGAGTATGAATTGTCTGACGAACGCGTCCGCTCAACAGCCACTGGTTTTCCATTTTGGCTGTTTTTACCGGCGCGGCTTGTGTGGGGCGGGCTTTCTCCGCCGCGAGGGCGAATGCCACTGCCGCCGCGGCAGCTTGCGCGGCGCGTTCAGCCTGCTGCGGTGAATCCTGGTCTTCAGCTTGCGGGGTTTCCGCTTCCTTGGCGGGGCGGGTGGTCAGGCGTACCAAAAGAGCCATCACCCCCCACAGCGCGATAATCATCAAAAAGACCAGCCCCATCCCAAAGGCGGTAATCGATAAGCCTTGCAGTAATGCTTCTGCCATCTCTCACCTGACCTAAAGCGGTATGTTGCCGTGTTTTCGCGGCGCCGCGCTTTCGACCTTATTTTCCAGCGATTCAAGCGCTTCGATAAGTTTCTGGCGCGTCTGCGCCGGCTCTATCACCTCATCAATGTACCCCGCGCGGGCCGCGGCGTAGGGATTCAGGTATTTCTGGCGGTATTCCTCCTCCAGGCGTTTGCGCTCCGCGGCCGGGTCTTCCGCTTCAGAAATTTGTTTGCGGTGGAGGATGTTGGCCGCGCCTTCAGCGCCCATCACGGCAATTTCCGCGCTGGGCCAGGCATAGGTGATATCCGTGCCCAGAAATTTGCTGCTCATCACAACGTACGCGCCGCCGTAAGCCTTGCGCGTGACCACGCTGACCTTGGGAACGCTCGCCTCGGAGTACGCGAACAGCACTTTGGCGCCGTGGCGAATAACCCCGCGGTGTTCCTGGTCCACTCCAGGCAAAAAGCCGGGGGAATCCACAAAGGTGATAATGGGCAGATTGAAGGCATCGCAGAAGCGCACCATCCGGCTGATTTTATCGGCCGAGTCGATGTCCATCACGCCCGCCATGCTGGCAGGTTCCTGGGAGATAATCCCGACCGGTTTGCCGTCCAGTCTGGCCAGGCCGACAATGGCGTTGGGAGCAAAACCGGCCTGAATCTCAAGGAAAGAACCCCGGTCCACAATTTCCTGAATGGCTGTGTGCAGGCTGTACGGTTCATCCGGATTGAGGGGCACAAGCGAGTTCAGCGCTTCGGAGCGGCGGGTTGGGCTGTCGCCGCTTTCCAGTACCGGCGCGGAATCCACATTATTGGCGGGCAGGTACCCAAGTACCTTCCGGCAGAGGGCCAGCGCTTCGCGCTCGCCCGGGGTTACCAGGTGCGCCGTGCCGCTAATGCCCAGGTGCACATCCGCGCCGCCCAGCGATTCAAAATCCACATCCTCGCCTGTCACTGTTTTAATCACCTGCGGACCGGTGAGGAACATGTACGACTGCTTTTGGACCATGATAATCAGGTCGGTCAGCGCGGGAGAGTAGGCGGCGCCGCCGGCGCAAGGACCCATAATCAGGCTGATTTGCGGAACCACCCCGGAGTATTGGGCGTTGCGGCGGAAAATTTCCGCGTACCCGCCCAGGCTTTTCACACCTTCCTGGATGCGCGCGCCGCCGGAATCAATCATTCCGATAATAGGAGCCCCGTTTTTGGCCGCCAGGTCCATCACCCGGCAAATCTTTCGGCTGTGCATCTCGCCGAGCGCGCCGCCCTGAACGGTGAAATCCTGGGCGTAAACGTAAACCAGCCGTCCATCCACTTTACCGTAACCGGTCACCACACCGTCTCCGAGCGTGGATTCGGCCTGGGGGTCATTCTGTTGGACTACCAGCGCTTCAAGCTCCCGAAAACTGCCTTCATCCAAGAGTAGCTGGATGCGCTCGCGCGCCGTCAGGCTGCCTTTGGCATGTTGTTTATCGATTCTGGCCTGACCGCCTCCTAACATGGCTTCAGCCGAAATCTTGCGTAGTTGTTCCAGGCGGGGATCTGCTTCAGTCATTCTGCTCCTTTATTAGAACAAAGTTACTTCGGCCGCCGGGTTTTGGATGAGTTTTGGCGGCAGCCGGATTGCATAATTGTAACATCATCGCCTGCCGGGGGGAACGGAATTATTTTTTAGGGAGAGACCGGTCGAAAGGAAAAATATTAAAATTCGTGCTTGGTGAAAAAATTTTGCAGGCGCGGCGATTTTCTACAGGCTTCGCCTTCGGGGCTGATTGCGCGCCGGAGGCAAAGCTGGCAAGCGCGACGAGACTGAAGAGGGAAAGCCCACCCCTCTTCTGCCCTGCAGGCACCACCCTCGATGGGTACGGCTGTACTAACCAGCCCTGCAACCAGCTTTTATTAAAGGAAAAAATTGAAGCCACCCTAGGGAAGCTTGCTGAGCTGCCCAATCCACCGAGACCGCAGATTACCGCAGTTTCTCCGCGCGCTGCGCGATTATTATCCTCCACCTGCAAACTGCACGCCAAAATTTCCGGGGCCCCGGCTGCTATCAGGGAATCACCGCGTAGTAAAGCTCGCTGCCAAATGCCAGGTACACATTGCGGTTGGACCCCACATTAAACGCCGTGACCGGCCGGCCCGGCAAACTGCCGCCGCCCGCGCCGGCCCGCAGCACGCGGTTCAGGTTCAGCCGAAGGCTGAACTGGTACAATTCCGCCCGCTCGGCCGCCAGGTAGTACAGCGACGGGTCCGGAGGAGGAGAGTACGCCAGCTGGCTGAAGCGTATCGCTTCAAAATCAAGCGTTCCGGCCTCCGCCCCGCCGCGCGCGTCCTGGTACACATATGGGTCCTCGCATTCCACCGTGCCAGTGACGTTGGATGCCAAGCAGTGCGAACTGCGGCCGTCCGAAAACAGCAGGAAAAGCTCGTCACCGCTCACCGCTGCCCCGACCGCCTGCGTAAGGTCAATTGGTTTTTCCTCGAAGTAAGAATCGGGGGGATTCGTATACTCCAAATTGGCGCCGCGGTAAATCCACAGCGCGTTCCGGATAGTATCCAGTACAAACAGCCGGCCGGCATCGTACAGGACTGCCTGTATTTTCCCAAAACCTCCATCCGGGGGAATGAGCGCGAAAGCTTTCGGCTCTTTGCCCACCCCACAGAGCAGGCCGTTTCCGTTCGCGTCCAGGGCGAGGATGGGCGCGCGGGCCGCGTTGTTGATGGGCACGGCCAAGACGTCTGCCAACTCCCGAACCTGAACGCCGTCGCGCAAGCCCGGCTGGCAGTTGAATTCCAAATCCGGAACATAGCCGCCGCTGGACGGGCTGAGGTGCAGCACAGTGCCCGTGGCCTTATCCAACAGGTAGAGATCGGTACCTACCGAAACAATCCGGGAAATTTCCAGGCCGGTCATCATGGTTGAAGTGTAGGCGGGTTTGTACACCAGCCGCACAGCGCCGTCCAACACGTCCAGTGCGTCCTGAGCGCGCACGCGCAAGGCCCGCAGTTCGCTGCTTTGGCGGTAGGTTTCGGCCTGGTCCAGCCAGGAAAGCACCTGCTGCCAGGCTTCGCGCTGGGCCGCCGCGCCTTGCATCGCCGCGGCGTTTTCGGCCGCGGCCTGCGCCTGCGCCATCAGGTACGCGTACTGGCTGCCCTGTCCCTGGCTGATATAAATTGCCGAAAGAATCCCCACAACCAGCAGCGGCACCAGAACGGCAAGCAAAAGCTTTGTGCCGCGGGACAGTTCCGCGCTCTCGGTCTGTTCTTCAACAGACCGCTTCTTCTCTCCAGTCAAAAAAGCAGCCAGTCCTTCGCCCAATTTGTTCATGGTTCCAGCACCGTCCGCGACCTTGCGGTAGGCAGTCTGTCTGCGCAGTTTTCTGGCTGCTTTTTCAGCCGCGCGGTCGCGAGGTGCTTTTTCGGGGGTTTGTTCGCTGTAATAGCGCGCCGCCCGGCGGCCTGAGGCGGCCGGTTGTTCCGGAAGCAAAGAGGGCTGCAATTCGGCTGCTGCCTCAGTTTCTATCGGCACTGCCTCGGGAACGGACTGCGCGCCCTCGGACGGGAGTTCTGCGGCAGCACTGGTCTGCGCGCCGCCTGTGAGTTCAGGCTCAGGCGCGGCTTCCAACTGGGCGCTCACCTCCATCTGCGCATGAGCCGCGAAATCCGCTTCCGCTTCGGCCGCGGGGATGAGCGGTTCTGTTTGCGCGGGCGGCTCGGCCACGCTCTGGGCAGCCGTCGGCTCTGGTATTGCTGCCGCCCAAAGCACCGCGCCTTCCCCAGCCCGCACCCGCGCCAGGCCGACCTCGGCCGGTAAAGGTTGGTTGGATTCCAATTCGTCCAGGAGGGTTTTCAGTTCAGGCTGCGCGGAACCGCCGCTGTTTGCTAAAAAGGCAGCCGGGAACTGGGTCGAGAACAGGATTACGTCGCCCTCGTCCACAGCCTGCTGGAAAAAACGCATGCGCGGCACCTGGGTAAGGCCCAATCCGCGCGGGTCAAGGTCTGGGTCAAAAAAGAAGGCGCGGGCACCAGGTTTGGCCAGCACAGCCTGGCTGAGCCCGGCCTGAGCCAGGAAAAGAGTGTTGTGATGGATGACGCCCAGTGAAAGATGGGCGGAAACTGAAAGGCTTTCCGGCGGGAGAAGCAGGTTTTTTTCCGCCAGCGCCCCGTTGAGGGCGAATATGACCGCGCGCATCGCGGAAGTCACCGAGCCAGAACTTTTGTAAAAAATCGCGCTAGAATTCTCCAGCCATTTCCTGACCAAATCGGCGCTGAGCGGTTCGCCGCTCTTTTGGGAAAGCAGCATCAAGAGGTTATCTTCCTCGCGGCCGCGCGCTGTCCGTTTGGGAATGGCCGCCCCAAAAAAACCCGGCAGCGCGGAGGGATTGGTGCAAATAAGTTCCAGATTATGTTTCATGAACCGCCCCGGTATGATTAATAACATCAAAACAAGTACATTATACATTACGCGGGTAGCTCAAAAGGTATAATCAAACTATGGAATTTACCTGCGTGCGCACCACCGCGGAATGGGATGCGCTGGCTTTGGAATGGGAGCAGCTCTATGAGCGAACTCACTTGCGAGTCCCGTTTTTGCGTGTGGGCTATCTGCGCGCCTGGTGGCAGACTTTGGGCGGCGCGGAGTGGCACCGGGAAAACAGCTCGCTGCGGATTATTACCGCCCGCGAGGGCGGCCGGCTGATAGGGACCGCGCCTTTCTTTCTGAGTTCCAAAGACGGCTCACAGCCAGCCCTGCGCTTCGTTGGTTCGGTCGAAGTCAGCGACTATCTGGATTTTCTCGCCGCGCCCGAAGCGCTGGATAAATTCCTTAACGGCTTATTCGCCTTCCTGCGCCAGGACCCCGAGCTGGGAGCTTATCCCATAGAGCTGTTCAACCTGAGGGAAGACTCCCTCAGCATGCTTTTATTGCCGCGCGCCGCTGAGCTGAACGGGTACACCTACGCGGAAGAGCGCCTGCAGCCTGCTCCTTACATCCCGCTGGCGGAAAGCTGGGAAGCTTATCTGGCCGGCATTACCAAGAAGCAGCGGCACGAAATCCGCCGGAAATCCCGCAATGCCGAAAACCGGCACCAGACCGACTGGTACCTGGTGCAAGACGGGGAAAAACTTGAAGAAGAAGTGGATTCGTTTATCTCTATGATGCGCAAAGACCCGCGCAAGGAATCCTTCCTCAACCCTGCCATGCGCGAGCATCTGCTGGCGGCCGCGCGCTGGGCGTTCGGGCTGGGGCAGCTGCACCTGGCATTTCTGACCTTTGAAGGGCACAAAGCAGCGGCCTATTTCAGCTTGAATAGCGGCGGTAAATTGTGGGTGTACAACTCCGCCTGGGAACCCGCGTACGCGCCCTGCTCGCCGGGCTGGGTGCTGCTGGCAAAAGTGCTGCAGTGGTCTATCACCCAGGGGCTGACGGAAGTGGACATGATGCGCGGCAGCGAAGATTACAAGTATAAGTTTGGCGCCGTGGACCGTTACGTCACCCGCGTTCTCCTTCATCCCGCCGCGCCCTCCAGAATTTAACAGAAATCTTACACCCCACCAGCGCTCATCGCTTGAATTTTGCCGGAGCTGTGGTATTATTAACGCCGGATATTTAGCACTCTCAACTTGAGAGTGCTAATCGAATCAGACGATGAAACCGGAACTTACTGAACGCCAAAAATTACTGCTCTCGCTGGTCGTGCACGAGCACACCCGCACCGCTCAACCGGTGGGTTCAAAAACCCTGGTGGAGCAGTTTGCCCTGCCTATCAGTTCGGCGACTATCCGCAACGAAATGACTGTGCTGACCGAACTGGGGTATCTGCGTCAGCCGCACACTTCCGCCGGCCGCGTCCCCACCGAAGAAGGTTACCGTTTTTTTGTCTCCAATCTGGCGCAGCAGACCACCCTGCCCGCTCCGATGCGCAACACCATCGCGCACCAGTTCTATCAAGCCCGGCAGGACCTGGACGAGTGGCTGCGTCTGGCTGCCTCCGTGCTGGCCAATCAATCCCAGGCAGCCTCCATTGTCACCGCGCCGCACACGGAAAAAGCAGTCTTCAAACATCTTGAATTGATATCCACGCGCGCCGCGCAGGTGCTGATGGTGCTGGTGTTAGTTGGCGGGGAAATTCGCCAGCAGATACTTTCGCTGGATGATGCCGCCACGCAAGAATCGCTTTCAGAGCTGGCCGGACGGATAAACTCCCGCTGCGCCAACTGCTCGGTGGAGCAAATCAACAGCCTGGAGATGGCCCTCGACCCGCCAGGCCCGCAGGTGTTGGAAGCGGTTCGACAGCAAATGCGGCTCTCCCAAAAACTGGTCACCGGTGAGATTTACCTGGACGGCGTCACCAATGTGCTTGCCGAACCCGAATTCGCGGATACGGAACAGGCGCGTTCGGCGCTTTCTTTGCTCGAGGAGCGCAGCAAGCTGGATGACCTGCTTTCCCGCACAATTCTGGGCAACGAGATTGGCGGCGTGCAGGTGCTCATCGGCGGTGAAGGCACCTGGCAGGAACTGCGTCAGTGTTCGGTCATCCTGACGCGCTACGGCATTCCAGACCAGCTGACCGGCACGGTCGGCGTGCTGGGGCCAATGCGCATGCCTTACGGACGCACGATTTCAACCGTGCGCTTTGTCGCCGGTCTGCTTTCAGACCTGGTGGCTGAAAATCTGATTGAATAACATACGCGCCCCGCGCGATGACGAATGAGGAAAGAAATGACAGAATCAAAAAAGCACAGAAAAGATGAGGAAACCCGCCCGCAGGAGGGCACTGAACAACCGGAAGCTCAAAGCGCCCCAGATGAAAACGAGCTGGAAGCGCTGCAGAAAGCCGTCGCGGCCCTCACTGCGCAATCCGCGGAGTATTTGGACAGCCTTCAGCGCGAAAGAGCGAGTTTCGCCAACTACAAGAAGCGCATAGACCAGGATAATCACCTGGTATACGATAACGCCCTGGCCGATGTTATCAAGAGCTTTTTACCCGTTATGGATGACCTGGAGCGGGCGCTCAAGAATAAACCGGCCGACCCGGATTGCGAAGCCTGGATCAGCGGAATCGCGCTCATCCTTCAGAAACTGACCAAAACGCTCGATGCCAAAGGTGTCAGCGCGATGAATGTTCAACCTGGAGATGAATTCGACCCGGCTATTCACGAGGCGGTGACGCATGAAGAAAACCCGGATTACGCCAACAGCCAGGTGATTGAGGTCGTTCAGACCGGATATAAACTTAAGGATCGTGTTATCAGGCCCGCGTTGGTACGGGTAGCAAAATAGGAGCATCCATGTCAAAAATTATTGGTATCGATTTAGGAACAACCAATTCAGTTGCCGCTGTGATGATTGGTGGCGAACCCGTGGTCATTCCTTCCGCGGAAGGCGAACGATTGGTGCCGTCCGTTGTGGCCGTCAACAAAAACGGAGAACGGTTGGTGGGGCGCGTGGCGCGCAACCAGGCCATCATCAATCCGGAAAACACGATTTTTTCCATCAAGCGCTTTATGGGCCGCCGTTACGACGACCCGGAAGTGCAGCGCGCGCGCTCACGCGTGCCCTACAAAATTAACAAAGCCCCCAACGGCGATGTGCGCGTGACCCTGGGCGATAAGGAATACACCCCCCCGGAAATTTCCGCTATGATTTTGGCGAAAATTAAACACGACGCTGAAGCCTATCTGGGCGAACCGGTCACCCAGGCAGTCATCACGGTGCCCGCGTACTTTAACGACGCGCAGCGCAATGCCACCAAGGACGCCGGAAAAATCGCCGGTTTGGAAGTGCTGCGCATCATCAACGAACCGACCGCGTCCGCGCTGGCTTACGGGCTGGATAAACGCAAGAACGAAACCATCGCCGTGTACGACCTGGGCGGCGGCACCTTTGATATTTCCGTTCTGGAAGTCGGCGACGGTCTGTTCCAGGTCAAATCTACCAGCGGCGACACTTTTTTGGGCGGCGATGACTTTGACCAGCGCGTGATGGACTATCTGGCCGATGAATTCAAAAAGGAAAACGGCATCGACCTGCGCCAGGACCGCCAGGCACTGCAGCGCCTGAAAGAAGCCGCTGAAAAAGCCAAAATCGAACTCTCCACCACCATGCAGGCCGAAATCAACCTGCCTTACATTACCGCCGACGCGTCCGGCCCCAAGCATCTGGTCACCACCCTGACCCGCGCCAAGCTGGAACAGCTGACTGAAGACCTGGTAGAACGCTCGATGAAACCGGTCCTGCAGGCGCTTTCCGACGCGAACCTGCGCAACGGCGATATCCACGAGGTCGTCCTGGTTGGCGGCATGACTCGTATGCCCGCCGTGCAGGAAGCCGTGCGCAAACAGTTTGGCAGAGACCCTCACAAGGGCGTCAATCCGGATGAAGTCGTGGCGGTTGGCGCGGCCATCCAGGCCGGCGTGCTGGGCGGAGAAGTGAAAGACATCCTTTTGCTGGATGTGACTCCGCTCACCCTTTCTATCGAGACGCTGGGAGGCATCGCAACCCCGCTGATTAAACGCAATACCACCATCCCGACCCGTGAGTCGCAGGTATTCTCAACCGCCTCCGACAACCAGACCCAGGTGGAAATTCACGTGTTGCAGGGCGAACGACCCATGGCGGCCGATAACAAATCCCTGGGCAAGTTCACGCTGGACGGCATTCCGCCTGCCCCGCGCGGCGTTCCCCAAATTGAAGTGGTTTTTGACATCAATGCCAACGGCATCCTGGAAGTGACCGCCAAAGACCGCGCCACCGGACGCAGCCAGAACATCACCATCACGGCCTCTTCCGGCCTGAGCGAAGCCGAGGTGGAAAAAATGCGCCGCGAAGCCGAAGCCCATGCCGAGGAAGACCAGCGCAGGCGCGACTTGATTGAGGCGCGCAATACCGCTGATAACGCCATTTACAGCTCGGAAAAAACCCTGCGCGACCTGGGTGATAAAGTGCCCGCGGATATTAAAGCCAGCGTCGAAGCTGCGGTTGAAAAGGTTCGGTCTGTGCGCGAGCATGACGACCCCGCCGCAATCAACCGCGAAGTGGAAGCCCTGATGCAGACCCTGCAAAAAGTCGGTCAGGCCGCTTATTCACAGCAGCCCCCGCAGGATGAAAATCCTCAGAGCGGTCCCGGTCAAACCCCTCCTGACGAGGACGTGGTCGACGGAGATTTTACCCAGGCATAACCCCTGAAATCCATCAACCAACGCCCGATAAAGCAGATTGAATCGGGCGTTGGTTGCCCAGACATGGTGCTCTGAACATAATGGCAGCAAAAAGAGATTATTACGAAGTACTCGGCGTTCCCAGGACGGCCAGTCAGGACGATATCAAGAACGCCTTTCGTTCCCTGGCCAGGCAGTACCACCCGGATGTGAACAAAGCGCCGGATGCCGAAGAAAAGTTTAAGGAAATCAACGAAGCTTACGGCGTCCTGAGCGACGCGGATAAACGCGCCGCCTATGACCGCTTCGGTCCTGAAGGCGTGAACTACCAGGGTATGCCGGACTTCAGCAGCATGGACCTGTCGGATATCCTTGAGGGTCTCTTTGGTTTCGGCGGTTTCTCCGGCATGGGTGGTTCACCACGCCGTTCCCGCAACGCGCCCAGACGCGGCGCAGACCTGAGCGCCCGCATTCGCCTCACCTTCGAAGAAGCCGTGTTCGGCGTGGAAAAGGAAGTCGAAATTACCCGCGATGAAAAATGCGGAACCTGCGGCGGCACCGGCGTGGAGCCCGGCAAAAAACCCATCACCTGCAGCACCTGCAAGGGTCAGGGCGAAGTCCGCCAGGTTCATCAGACGTTCCTCGGGTCAATGGTTCAGGTCGGACCCTGCCCGGTATGCGGCGGACGCGGGGAAATTATCGAAGACCCCTGCCGCACCTGCCGCGGCACTGGCCTGGAACGCCGCACCGTCAAGCGGAAAATCAATATCCCCGCTGGAGTGGATAACGGCAATCAGGTGCGCGTCATCGGCGAGGGTCAGCCTGGAATCAACGGCGGACCCAACGGAAATTTTTATCTGGAACTTGAGGTGCAGCCGCACCGCTTCTTCCGCCGCAAAGGCACGGATGTGCTGCTGGACCTGGATATCAACATAGCCCAGGCAGCGTTGGGGGATGAGATTACCATCCCCACCCTGGAGGGCAGTGAAAAGCTGCGCATTCCGCCCGGCACGCAGCCCGGCAAAGTCTTTAAACTTAAAGAGAAAGGCGTGCCCATCCTCAACCGGCAGGGCAGCCGCGGGGACCAGCTGGTGACAGTGAATGTACAAATCCCGACCCAGCTGACAGCGGAACAGAAAAAATTGCTGGAGTCTCTGGGTAAAACCATGGGAACGGATATCAAAATTCAGGAACGCAGCTTTTTGGACAAACTTAAGGATGTGCTCGGTGGATAACGAAAAGAAAGCCTGGCTGGAAGTCTCTTTGCAGTGCAGCGGAGAGCTCGCCGAAGCGGTCGCGGAAGTGCTCGCGCGCTTCTGCCCCGAAGGCGTGGTTTTGGACAGCATCACCCGCTATGATGCCGAAAAACACGAGCATATTCCCACTGGAATGATGCGGGTGGCGGCTTACCTTCCGCAGGACAGCGAACTGGAAAACAAAAAACGCAGCCTGGAGGAAGCGCTTTGGTACATGGGCAGGATTGTGCCCCTGGCCGCGCCGGAATTCGTCAGCATCGAAGACCAGGACTGGATGACGGTCTGGAAGCAGAACTATCAGCCCTTACGAATCGGCGAAAACTGGTTAATCCTGCCGGCCTGGCTGGAGAGGCCAGCAGGCGAAACGCGGCAGGTGGTGCGCATCGACCCGGCCATGGCTTTTGGCACCGGCACGCATCCTTCCACACAGCTGTGTCTGCTCGGCGTGGAAGATTTCGCCCGCGGAGCGGATACCGTCATTGATTTAGGCTGCGGCTCGGGCATCCTGAGCATCGCGGCGCTCAAGCTGGGCGTCCGCCGCGCGTTGGCTGTGGATATTGATGAACAGGCCGTCGCCGCCACGCTCAACAACGCCCGCATCAATGGAATCGGGAGCGAACTGGAAGCCTCCCAGGGTTCATTGGCGGACATCCTGGCGGGAAAATACGCCTTCAATCAGGCGCCTCTGGTGCTTGCCAACATCCTGGCGCCGGTCCTCATCCGCCTTTTTGATGAAGGCCTCGCCAGGCTGGTCTCTCCAGGCGGAAGGTTGGTTCTGGCGGGAATCCTGGAAAATCAAGCCGGGGACGTGCTCGCGGCTGCGCGTGCCGTGGGTATGGACCTTATCCGTCAGTATCAGCAGGAAGATTGGGTGGCACTGGTAGTCGCTTAATACCGGCCGCTCCTGTGAATGAACATGACCCATCCCTCCAATCCCATGGGGATGGGTTGCTTAAAGCCCGCAATCTCTATATACTTCAGTTAAGCAGAAAGGAGGCGCGCATGGCGGTCATTACCATGTCCCGAGAGCTCGGCACTGGCGGTGGTCTTATCAGCCAGATGGTCACAAATTCCTTAAACTATAAACTGGTAGATAAAGAATTAATCGGCAAAGTCCTGTCGCAGTTTGGCATGCTTTCGTTTAACAAGGTCTACGATTCCACCCACAACGTCTGGTCGCTGTTTGACAGCGATTACCGCGACCTGGTTAAACAGCTGAACAAGACCATTCTGGCGTTTGCCAGGCACGACAATACCGTCATCATCGGCCGGGGCGGATTCGTTGTCTTGCAGGATTATCAAAATGTCCTCAATGTGCTCCTGCGCGCGCCACTGGAACACCGCATTCGCAACGCCATGCAGACGGAACAAATCCCCGATATTCTCGAGGCGGAAAAAATCGTCCGCCATAGTGATGAAGTCCGGGAAAGCTTTTTGCGTACCTTCTATAACGTCAGTTCCAACGCAGCGCAGTATTTCTCGCTCGTCATTGATACCAGCCGCGTTCCGCTGCACCTGGCCGCCCGCTGGATAATGGAAGCGGCGCAGGAAATCGACAGAAAGAAAATCCCGCCGGAACGCAGCTCTTTGCATGCTGAAGTGGACCCCGTGCTGTTAAAAGCGGTGCGGGAAGTATTGGAGAACAAAGTCTGATTTACCGACTTAGTAGAGGACAATAAAGCGCAGCAGCGCGCCAAAGAGCATCCCAAGCAGCATGCTCAGCATGGTTCCCAGAATGAAATACTCGGTAATCTCGCGGCTTTCCAGCTGTTTAAAGCGCGCGAGGGTTTTCAGGGTGCCCAGCAGTCCCAGTCCAGTGTAAATCCCCGAGACCATAAAGACCCCAATCAGCAGGCGCTCCAGGTAGCCGATATACATGCCTGCGCGCGCTTCAGCCGCAGCGCCCGGCTTTTCCGCGGAGTGTTTCGCAGCTGCCGGCTCGCCTTCTTTTTTCGCGGTCTCAAACGGCCGCAGGCGCAGCGCGCTGAGAATATTTTTAATCAGGTGGCCGCTTACCCACACCAGACCAATGACAACCGCCAGCCCGGCCGCGATTTTACTCCCCAGGCTTAAAGGCAGGCTGTGCTGCCCAATGGAAACCAACAGCCCAATCAGCGGAACAGGCGCGGCTGCCAGGCCGAACGCCAGCAGGATGAGATAGATGGCGGCAAAATGCAGAACCTGGTCAAGGATAAACACCCAGGTGCGCTGGAATTTCCAGAGAGACTTGAAGCGGTCAATCAGGTAGTGCGCCGCGAAAGCGCAGCCAACAGCGTAAAGAGCGGGCCGGCTCCACGCGCCCCAAAGGATGAGGAGCGCCGCGCTGACCGCCAGATGCACAACGCTGTGCCAGAAGATTCCGCTGTTCCAAAATTTGCCTTGTTTATGCTTCTTGAGTTTGAGCGCGATCAAAGACTCCGGCTGAAGGACAAAGTCTGCCAGTAAATGCGCGAGGATGAGGACACCCAAAGGTTTTAGCATTTGCCCTCCACAAACAAAAACAGCATAATCATGCCGCGCGAATCAGTCCTCTGGGAAGCGGCTGCGCAGAAGATAGAGGAAAGTTTCTTCCGCGTCCCGCACCAGCTGGTAATTGCCCCGCCGGAGTAATTTGCTGAAATTCGCGATGGCATTCTGCGGGTCGATAATTTCTGCCTGTTTGCCTTCCAGGCTGTGATACAGGCGCAGGTTATCCCAGTCGGGATGGGCTTCCTTAAGCGCGGCAGCCTGATGCTGCAAGGCCGTCCGGCTGGTGATATGGCTCATGATATAGAACAGGAAGTGTTCGAAAACGCGGTTTTCCTCCGGCTGCTCGCTGACCGCGATGGCATAACGGAACCTGCTGTGCTTCTGCCGGGCAAGGATTTCGGTTGTTGGCTTACCTTTCAGCGCCTCCAGCGCCCCGGCCGCCAGCCAGATGGCTTTGCCGTTCACCAGCTCCGAGTCCGCGCTTTCGTCGAGGTCAACCGCTCCAACCCCCATCCCCACATAAAACGGCACGTTGCGTTCCCGGGACTGGGCGTAGAGCGCTTTGTAAGCCAGAAACCCGGCCTGCGGGTTTTCGAGGATGCCAAAAATTTCGTCCCCCGCGCGCACAATGAAAGGCGTCAGAAGCGCTTCAGCAAAGCGCTCATTCAACGCGCGCGCGATTTCGGGCAGAAAACGCGCCAGGCGGCTATCGCGGGAACCGATTACATCCGCCTTGATGCAAAACGCGTGGGGGTTGCTTTTCAGAGTGTCCATCTGGGTTCAGGCCTTTGGAATCATCGGCAAAACTATACTACCCGATTTTCAAGTATTTGTCAATAATACCGGCTTTTCCGGCATTTTCTCGCCGAAGGGCAGGCGGATTTTGTGCATAAATACCTGATTTTCGGGTAGTTATTAAATCTGCCGGAAAATTAGGCAGCGGCGCCCCTGGAATTTTACCCGGAACAGTTGGTGAAAGCGGTTCAGGCTCCGCTTTCCGGGGTATTTCCATCTGGTTCCTGGTGGCCGATTCCCAGTGCCTTCCATTTGTTGGCGTCTTTGCGCAGCCGGTGCAGCTCGCCGCCGCGCATGTGCAGCGCGTCAAAACCTTCCGGCTTGATAGCCAGCTGGTCGCCGGTAAGCAGCCCGAGAACGCCTTCCTGCAGGTCTTCCTGCTGCGGTTTATAAGGCTCGGTCAGGCTCTTATCAGGCGGCTGGTAATCTGTCGGCTCGGAGTAGGCCGTAATGTACCCTTCAAAGTTGCGCAGCACCACTTTATCAGAGGACGCGGAAAGCACGTAATTTGGCATCACTGGGATTTTTCCGCCGCCGCCGGGAGCATCCACCACATAGGTAGGCACGCAGTATCCGGAAGTGTGGCCGCGTATGGCTTCGATAATTTCCAGCCCCTTGGCAATGGGGGTGCGGAAATGGCCGGCGCCTTCCACCAGGTCGCATTGATAAATGTAGTAAGGGCGCACGCGGATGCGCGCCAAATCCTGCACCAGGCGGCGCATCAGATACGGGTCATCATTTACACCGGCCAGCAGCACCGACTGATTTCCCAGGGGAATTCCAGCGCGGCTGAGTTTGTCGCAGGCTTCCGCCAGTTCCGCGGTAATCTCATTGGGATGATTGACGTGGATATTCAGCCAGAGCGGATGATACTTTTCAAGCAGTTCGGTCAGCTGACTTGTCACGCGCTGAGGTAGAAATACCGGCACCCGCGAGCCAATGCGGATAATCTCCACGTGCGGAATTTCCCGCAGGGAGCGCAGCACGCGTTCCAGGTTTTCCGGTGAGAGGGTCAGCGGGTCTCCTCCGGAGATGAGCACGTCGCGGATTTGCGGGGTGCGGCGGATGTAATCTATCTGGGCTTCAAAATCCCGCGCGAAGCCCTGTCGGGGGTCCCCTACCAGGCGGCCGCGCGTGCAGTAACGGCAGTAGGAAGCGCATTGGTTGGTAATTAGCATCAACACGCGGTCCGGGTAGCGGTGGACCAACCCGGGCACCGGGCTGTGCATATCTTCCGCCAGGGAATCTTCCATCATGCCGGTGAACGGTTCAAGTTCTTTGGCGGTCGGGATGACCTGACGGCGCAGGGGGTCAAAGGGATTGTCAGGGTCAATCAGGGAGGCAAAGTAAGGGGTGACCTCAACACGGAACAGCCCCGGGGCTGAGAGCGCCTGTTTTTCGCTTTCGGTCAGCGGAAAGAGCGCCTCAAAATCCTCAACCGTGTTCAGGCGGTGGGTAAGCTGCCAGCGCCAGTCGTTCCATTTCTCATCAGGGATATCGCGATAGACAGCAGCGCGTTTGGATGGAAATGGTGTATTGCTCATGAACCCTCCTTGGTATAAATCATCGCGCTAATTGTAACCCAAAAAACCCGGGAAGCGCCTTTTGGGGGCACCCTGACGTTTATTTCGCCGCAGGTCTCCGCGCCGGCCGTGTGGTGGCATACTTTCTGACCGTGCCAGGCCTGTGACCAACAGGTCTCCACTGTTTTCCGCCCTGAAAGGAAATCGGCGGGGACAGTACTTACAGCGGGCTGACAGGCAGACTGCCGCCGTCGCTCTACTCCCTCTCAGTGGCGACTTCTTTAGTCATCCTGAGCGGCAGCGAAGAACCTGCTTTTCCCGGCGGGATTCTTCGCCGCGACCCATGCCCAGCTACGCTTCAGAATGCAAGCAATAACCGCCGTCCGACTCAAGGCCGCCAGGCAGGCTCGCGCGCGTCTTTATCCAGCACTATCTCTCGCACATCGCCAGTGCGCAGGTCTCGGATTTCCAGCCCCATAAAGTCCCAACCCGGAACGCCCTCCTCCGAGCCCATAAAGCGGTAGACCAGGTAGTTCTCATCCGGCGACCAATCCGGCTCGGCACCCATGCCATGATAGTCATCCGGGTTCTTCTCACAGAAAATATCCACCGAACCCGGAGCATACAGCATGCAGCCGGTATTGATGTTATACGTCCATGCCCCGCTGGCCCGCGCCTCATCCAACGAAAACAGGCACATCTCCGGCGGCGTGCCATAAAACGGAAGCCCGGTGTACGAATTCACGGTGTTCTGGTACGCGTCCGCTTCCAGGCGGCGGAAATAGCCCTGATAAGTTGTTGGAATCCTTACCGAAACATTTAGGCCCCCTTTTGGTCCAGCAGAAAGGTCTTCCCAATTCTCCATGCTCGGGTCAGGCAGGTTGGTATAGTAAACATGTGCGCCGCTGCCGTCCATTTCGGAAAGATAGATGTTAGTGTGGCCGGAATCCACCCAATAGATTTGGTAAGAATCATTCGCCCAGACAGCTGCCCTCGCCGGAAAATCCGCCACCTGCTGCCAGGTGTCATTCAGTACGACCAGACGCGCAGCTTCAGCCTGCCCGTGGATGTAAAGCAAATACTTGCCATCGTAAGACCAGGCCGGGCTGTGATTTTCGCCGGAGTGGGTAAGCTGCCTGTCAGTTGAAGTACTCAGGTCCAGTAAATGTATTTCGCCAGCGCTGATGTAGGCTATCTGACCGTTTAGCGCGTCCGCGCTGCTTGATTCCGCGCCCAGCCAGCCGCCCACGTAGCGGTCCTGAGTAGGAATGGACGCGGTTTGCGTTCCGCTCGCGTTTACGGCGCGCGGCCAGTAATCTACCCAAAGATTGAAGCTTACCTGGCCGTTGCATGCAGCCAGCGGGTCCTCGCGCTGTTTGCGTTCGCGCGCCGCTTCGTCCGGTCCAGCCCAGGGGTCCCATCCAAAGGGGTCGACCACTTTCCAGGCAGCCCCATCCCAACGAAAGACGGAAAAATGGAGATGAACACCCCAATAGCCATCCACCAGCTTGCCGCCAACAACAGCCGAACCGCCAATCGTGCCAATTCCCTGTCCAGCGCTTACTTTGTCACCTTTTTTCAAGCCATCCGCGACGGCTGCAAGGTGCGCGTAGCGGGTGAGGTAGCCTAGCGGATGAAAAATCTCGACGACCCGCCCCATTGTGCTGCTGCTAACCCCGGCAAACGTCACCGTTCCATCTGCCGCAGCCAAAGCCGCGCCGCCAACAGCAAAGTCGTGCCCGTCGTGCCCATCATAATATTGATAAGTCTCAAACGACGGGGATTGGTAGGCAAGCAGACCGTAGCCAAGCTGGAGGATAGAGAATGGATTGACGTGCCGGCTGAACCACTTTTGCCCGCTTGCACTGTAAGCTTGTGTTCCGCCCTGCAGCTCCAGTTGCTCCGGGTTGAAACGCATCGTTTCTCCGAGCGCAGACAGCACGCCGTTTTGGGTGTAATCCGGACGGTCATGGTCCATTTGAGAGGTCCACACCTCCGCGCTTAGCTCGCCCTCAAAAGGCTGGTAAAGAAAAGGCTGCGGAGCTACGTCAGTCGCGGCTGTGCTGCCAGAGCCATCACAGTACTCTATAGGAGCAGGCACCGCCGTGTATATGACGGCGAGGGTCGGGCTGGCTTCGGCAGGTTTCTGCTGGGAGTCGGCAGAGTTTTGCGCAGCGTCTACGGGAGGCAGATCAGCAATAGGCGCCAAGGTTGGCAGCGGAGCTTCACAGGCGCAAAGCAGCAAAAAGATGAGGAGGGGCAAAAGCAAGTTGCGGAATTTCATTGAATATCTCCTGTGAACTCGGACACATGTAATGACAGGGCGAAGAGAACTTGGTCATTATACTTTTACCTCTGTGATTTAGCACGATTTTCCTCATCTCATGGCTTGTAAGTATCCTGCCATCCGCGCCTGTTCGTGTTCTTGCGGGGATTCATGAGCATGCAAAGTCTATGACCAACAGGTCTCCGGAAGAGGAGCTTTGAGGTTAGACTCTCCGCCCAGCCCAAAGGCAAGAAACAAGCGGGCTGCTACGAATGGTTTTGCGCAAAATCGCCTGTGCTATAATAAAAATTTAATGCCTGAGTTATCAGGAAGATGAAAATAAAGGAAACTCCGCCTAATGTTTAAGAAAATTACCAGCCTTTTCACCGGTGACCAGCACAAACGCACCATCGGAAAATTGGTCGCTGTTGTGGACGCGATAAATGCCCTTGAACCGCGCTTTGAAGCCCTCAGCACAGAAGCTTTGCGCGCCAAAACTGATGAATTCCGCGCGCGTCTCTCCAAAGGCGAGAGCCTGGACGAGCTTCTGCCGGAAGCATTCGCCGCTGTGCGCGAAGCCAGCAAGCGCACGCTTGGCATGCGCCATTATGATGTACAGCTCATCTGCGGCATCAACCTGCATCAGGGCAACATCTCCGAGCTGCGCACGGGTGAAGGCAAAACCCTGGCTGCCACCCTCCCGCTCTACCTGAACGCGCTGGAAGGCAAAGGCGCGCATCTTATCACCGTCAATGATTACCTGTCCAGGCGCGACGGCCGCTGGATGGGTCCCATTTACCACCTGCTGGGCCTGAAGGTCGGTATTCTTCAAATGTCCAACAGCGCGGAAGGCAACCAGCTTGCCTATATATACGACCCGGACGAACATTCCCTGCGGGAAGAAACGAACCTGCTGCGGCCAGTCAGGCGCTCCGAAGCTTATCTTGCCGACATTACCTACGGCACGAACAGCGAATTTGGTTTCGATTACCTGCGCGACAATATCACTATGTCCTGGGAGCAGCGCGTCCAGCGCGGCCACCATTACGCCATTGTCGATGAAGTGGACAACATTCTCATCGACGAAGCGCGCACCCCTCTTATCATTTCCGGCCCATCTCACGAAGATTCCGAGTATTACAACCGCATGGCTCAAGTGGCACGCGCCCTGAACCCGGAAGACTACGAGATTGACGAGAAGGACCGCACGGTCACGCTGACAGAAATTGGCGTAGCCCACGTGGAAGAACTTTTGGGCGCCCCTCTGAGCGACCCCGAACGGCCGGAGGACATCACCCCGGAACAGGCCCGCCTCATGGGCTTCTTGGAACAAAGTTTGCGCGCGCAGTTCCTCTTCCACCGCAATAAAGAGTACATCGTGCAGAACGGCGAAGTCATCATTGTGGATGAATTTACCGGCCGCATGATGCCCGGCCGGCGCTGGTCCGACGGCCTCCATCAGGCAGTGGAAGCCAAGGAAGGCGTAAAGGTCCAGGCGGAAAATGTCACGCATGCCACCATCACCATCCAGAACTACTTCCGCATGTACAGCAAACTGGCCGGCATGACCGGCACGGCCCTGACGGAAAAAGAAGAGTTTTATCGCATTTACGGACTGGACGTGCTGGCAATCCCCACCAACCTGGAATACCGCGCCATGCGGCCCGGTTCCGACCTGCAGGAGGTGGAAGCCCGCGATGAAGAAGGCTACCGCTACAGCTACTATGTCAACCCGGCAGACCCGCAGAAAAAAGCGCTTTTCTTCAAACGCAAAGACTACCCGGATGTTATCTACCGCACCGCCGAAGCCAAGCTGCGCGCGATTGTGCTGGAAATCATCCGATTTCACGTCATCGGACGCCCGCAGCTGGTGGGCACCACATCCGTAGAAAGCTCCGAGCGCCTTTCGGACCGCCTCGCGCCGGAACCGGTGCGCCGCCTGCTGCAAACCGTCCTCATTCGCGAAGCCTGGAAGCAAAAACACAATCCAAAAGGGGATGACTTTACTGCTCCCAAGGAGCTGGCAATCCTGAATGAACCGCTGGCCAAACTGCGCATGCCCGAGCTGCGCAAGCTTGCCATCCAATACGGCATCGAAACGCTGGACCTCGCCGACAGCTCCAACCGGGCGCTGCTCTTAAGCGCGCTCGGCCTGCAGGACTCGGATTGGGACCGCTTGCAGCCGCTTTTTGACGCGGGCATCCCGCACCAGGTATTAAACGCGCGCAAGCACACGGAAGAATCCATCATCATTGCCGGCGCGGGCGCGTTTGGCGCAGTGACCATTGCCACCAACATGGCCGGCCGCGGCGTGGACATCAAGCTGGGCGGAGAAATCCCGGAAAGCCTTTTAGTTCAGGTAAACCTGGCGCTGGCCTCCGCCGCGAAGATTGACCCGTACAGCCTGACCATGGAGCAGCGCCTCGCGGCGGTGCAAACCCTGAACGGCGACCTGAGCGACGACCAGCGCGACGCGCTGGAAAAGTTTAAAGCCTACATGGCGAACATGGAAAAGGTGCGCGCCCTGGGCGGCCTGCACGTGATTGGCACGGAACGCCACGAAGCCCGCCGTATCGATAATCAGCTGCGCGGCCGCGCCGCCCGACAGGGCGACCCCGGTTCGTCCCGCTTCTTTCTTTCCCTGGAAGACGACCTGATGCGCCTTTTTGGCGGCGCGCAGGTGGAGACTTTGCTTAACCGCTTTAAGTTTGATGAAAACATGCCCATCGAGGCCAACTTGATTGGCCGCCTGGTGGAACAGGCGCAGACCCGCGTGGAAGGCGCCAACTTTGACGTCCGCAAGCATTTGCTGGAATACGACGACGTGCTGAACACCCAGCGCAAACGGATTTACGCCCAGCGCGACCTGATTTTCAAGAAAGCGGACGTGCGCGAGGACGTCATAGAAATGCTGCGCACGGAGCTGGGACCGCGCGTCCGGGCTGGCGTGGAAGACCCGGAAGGCCCCTGGAAGCTGCTGGCTTACCTGGAGGACATCCAACCCAGCCTGAACACGCCCTGGGTCAGTTTTCCATCGTTTCCTTTCAAACTGGCTTTACAGCAGTTGGGAGAGCCTGTTGACGAAGCCGACCTGACCGCCCGCATCCTCGCGCTGGCGGAAGAGGCGGTGACAGCGGAACACGAACACCTGCTTGGCAGCATGAACGCCCTGCTGGATAAAACCGAGCGTACTCTGAAAGAACAAATCGCCGAACGCGGCGACGCGCTGGACGCCTATCTGCAGAGCTTTGACCCACAATCCCCGCACGATTTGCAGGCAGAGATATCCTCGCTGCTGCAGGTGCCCGTGCGCCTGCCGCAGGCGCAGCAAAAAGCCCTGCTGGAAGACCCCCAGAGCATGAAAGCGCCGCTCCAGAACGCGCTGCGCACCGGCCTGATGCTCACGCTCACCCGCCGACTGCTTTTGACCCTGGAACGCCGTTTCGGAGAAACCTGGTCCCTCAAGGCTACCGAGCTGGCCACGCAGCCCTGGCAGGAAGTGCGCAAACAGATACTGGACCAGGTGAACCTGATGACCGAACGCCGCGCCAAACGGCTGCTCGGACCGGAAGGCGAAATCGCCCGCGACCTGGCAGCCAACGCGGAACATGTCAGCCTGGCGCTGAATGATGAAATTGAACGCATGCGGCTGCTGCAGCTGACCACGCAGGGTACGCGCGTCACTTTCGATGCCAAATCCCACCGACGTCAGCTGACTTCCAGCCTGCGGATGACTTACATCTTCTCATTGGCAAAGGTGTTGGAGAGAATGCCGCTCAAGGAGTTGAGCGACCAGATACTTTCGCATCTTGAGCAGGCTGAAGCGGTATTCGTGCAGGTGTTTGGCAATGCCGAGTGGGAACATTTGCGCAATAACAACTTCAGCCTGGCGTCCCTTCCCCAGAGCACACTGGAAGCGCTTGGCGCGCGGATTGGTCCGGAACGTCTGACAGCTCTGCGGAACCTGCCGCTGGACGAAGTCCCGGCCGAAGACAAACCCGCCCTGGTGGAAGAACTCGGACGCGCCGCGCAGAACCGCATTTACAGGCAGCTGCTGCTGGGTACCATCACCGAAACCTGGGTGGAATACCTGACCAAAATGGAAGCTCTGCGCGTCTCCATCACGATGGAATCGTACGCCCAGCGCGACCCGCTGGTGCAGTACAAATCCAAAGCCAGCACCATGTACACGGAACTCTTCTCAGAGGTGCGTCAGACGGTCATCAGCCGCATGTTCCGCTACCGACCGAATCTGCCCGCGGATTTTCGCGGCACATTGAGTGGCGCGGGCCTGCAAGCCGCCGCACTCACAAGCGAGCCGCAGAAATCCGCCCAGCCCGCCCAAGCCAAACAAAAACGGCGAAAACGCCATTAGTCCTCCGGAGGTAAGCATGAAAATTCTGGTTACGAATGATGACGGCGTTAGTGCGCCTGGACTGCTGGCCCTGGCGCAGGCCCTGCGCGCGTTGGACGCGGAAATCACCGTGCTCGCGCCGGACCACAACTGGTCTGCTTCCGGGCATGTGAAAACCATGCACCGCCCCCTCCGCCTCTCGGCGACTACCCTCGCGGACGGCTCGCAGGCCTGGAAATCCGACGGCGCGCCTTCCGACTGCGTCGCCCTGGCGATGATGGGCGCGTTGGAAAGCGATTTTGACCTGGTCGTCTCCGGCATCAACCCAAATGCGAACATTGGCCTGGACGTCACCTACTCCGGCACGGTCACCGCGGCGATGGAAGCTTCCATCTGGGGGAGGCCCGGTTTCGCGGTCTCTCTGGACGCGCCCGAATACCACGAAGGCCCGCTGGACTTCCGTTCCGCGGCAGAAACGGCCGCGCGTCTGGTCTGGCAGCTGCTGCCCGAAGCCAATGGAAAGCAGCTGGCACCGATTTTCAACATCAACCTTCCCTACCGCCCGCAGGGGGATTATGCCGGCGTGATGGTTACCAGGCAGGGGGTCCGCATTTACCGGGACGTGCTGGAGAAGCGTCTGGACCCGCGCGGCAGACCCTATTACTGGATTGCTGGCGACCCGCCTTCGGGCGTGAAAGAGGACGGCACCGATTACGGCGCGCTGCAGGAAGGCTATGTGTCCATCACCCCGCTGAAAATGGACATGACGGATTTCGCGGCGCTGGAAAGGCTGCGTCTGCTGCGCTTATAGGGCGGTCTTTTATTAGCGGAGCCAACCTCACGTATTTGTCATTCTGGGCTGCAAACCAAAGAATCCTGGCTCGCTCATTTGTCATTCTGAGCAAATCGGAGAATCCGGTTCATTTCTTCAAAGATAGTTCCTTCACTGACGCTCAGGATGACAATGCTCTGCATTCAGGATGACCATACTGCGTCACTGCGAGGGAGCGCAGCGACCGCGGCACTGCGAAGCGTCCCTTGTGGAGTCTACCTGATAGCCAGGCGCGAGGTCCTCTAAAGTTCTCCCTGGTTCTCAGACCAAGCGATTAGCTCGACCGCTGGTCAAAACTAGTGGAAACCCTTCGGTCAATGCCCTTGCATGGTCCGAAGACCATGCAAGAACACCGGTTCGTCACTGCTAGGGAGCAGAGCGACCGCGGCACTGCGAAGCGTCCCTTGTGGAGTCTACCTGATAGCCAGGCGCGAGATCCTCTAAAGCTCTCCCTGGTCTCCAGACCAGGCGATTAACTCGACCGCAGGTCGCCTTTTACTTACTCAAACTCATGGAGACCTTTTGGTCAAAGCCCTTGAGTGGTCATAAGGTTGTGTCAGAACAGGACGCCCGTGTGTCATTCTGAACGAAGCGAAGACTCTGAGCAAAGCGCTTGCCAGCTCAGCCACAAATACCTGACATACCGTAATTGCTCAAGGTGCGCACCCTGACTGACTCTATTCCCATGTCTGAAAATTCGTGCAATCCTGCTATAATTACACATCTTTACTAATAAATTACATCTAAAATGAACCCAGGTAATATGTCCGCACACGAGCCAAATCTCCCCACCCCGCTCCCGCCTCTCACCGAAGAACTTGTTCTCAGCCTCTGGTCGCAAACCTATAACACCAGCGGCAAACCCGATTGGTCCCATATCTTCCCCTACTATGCCGATGATATCGTTTTCCAGGACCCCATCCAAAAGGTGGTGGGCAAGGCGGATTTTGTGGCAATGTGCGACCGCCTGACCGGGCGCTGCCAGGAACTCAAAATGGATATCACCTCCATCGCCAGCGGTGAGAATGTCATCTTTATGCAGTGGACGATGACCATGGTTTTCCGCAAGACGCCCAGCACCCCCATTTACGGCTGCACCAAACTCAGCCTCAATTCTGCCGGCCTCATATCGCACCAGCGCGACTATTACGACCTGTGGGGGGATATTTTCGCGAACGTCCCGGTGATGAAACGCGCTTATCCCCGCTTTATGCGCAAACATTTCGGATAAAACCGCCATGAAATTACTTCCCGACGAACTGCAGTACATCCAGAACAGCCTGAAAAAACAGAACCGAACGGACGCGCGCCTGGACGGCAAAATCTGCCTCATCACAGGCGCCACATCGGGGGTAGGCTACCAAAGTGCCAGGCAGCTCGCCAAGGCAGGCGCGCGCCTCATCCTGCTCTGCCGCAATACGGAAAAAGCCCGCAATGTTCAGGCTGAACTGAGCAGAGACTTTAACGCGGAAGCGGATATTTTCCTTGCGGACATGACCAGGCTCGCGGAAGTCAGCCGGGCGGCCGGTCAAATCTCGGAAAAATATCCCAAAATTGATGTGCTGATTAATAATGCCGGCGTGTTCAATAAGCGCCGCCGAGTGACCCCCGATGGGAATGAAGAAATTTTTGGCGTCATCCATCTTGCTTCCTTTGTCCTGACCGCGGCGCTTATCCCCAACCTGAAGGCCGCCGCGCCGGCGCGCATCATCGAGGTCAATTCCGAAGCCCATCGTTTTGGAGGCCTTAGAATGGACGATCTGGATTGGTCCAGGCGACTGTTCATTCCCTTGCAGGCGTATGGGGCCGCCAAGATTGCCCAACTGCTGACCGGGCTCGAGCTGGCAAAGCGCCTGAAGGATGACGGAGTGAGTGTGTACATCATGCACCCCGGAGCCGTTCGCACCAATATCGGCATGAACAACAACTTCCTTTATCGTTTCTATAACCGCTATGTCCTGGGCCTGGTATTGCGAGACCCGCTTGTTTCCGGGGAAGCCGTATACTATCTTGCCGCCGCCCCGGAACTGGAAGGGGTCACCGGCAGATACTACAACCGAACCATTGAAGAGAAACCCGCCAGCTACGTGATTAACGAAAGATTGCAGCGGGAAATCTGGGATTACAGTGAAAAAATTGCACGGTCTTATTTAGGAGTACAGTATGGGCTTTGACACAGTCATTGTTGGAGCGGGCGCATCCGGCCTGACAGCGGCGGCATACCTGGCCAAATACGGGCACAGCGTCTTATTGTGCGAAAAAGAAGCTTACTGCGGCGGACTGATTAACTCGTTCACCCGCGACGGTTTCACCTTTGACGGCGGCATCCGCGCCCTGGAAGACGCGGGCGTTTTCTTCACCATGCTGCGCCACCTGGGCGTGGAAATCGAATTTGTGAAGAACCATGTTTCCATGGGAATCGAAGACCAGATATTCAACATCGAGTCAGAGAAAAGCATTGACGATTACGCGAACGTCCTGAAAAAGCTGTATCCCGATTCCACCTCCGAAATCGAGCTGATTACCAAAGACCTGCACCAAATCAGCCGCGCCATGGATATTCAGTACGGTATCAACAATCCCCTCTTTCTGGACCCCAAAACGGACGGGAAATACTTTGCCACCAAGGTGTTTCCCTGGTTAATCAAGTACGCGCTGAATGTCGGGAAAGTTCAGGCCAAGGCCAAACCGGTTATTCCGTACCTGCGCCAATTCACCTCCAACCAGGCACTTGTGGATATCATCACGCAGCATTTCTTCGCGGAGACCCCCGCCTACTTCGCGCTCAGTTATTTCAGAATTTTTCAGGAATACTATTACCCAAAGGGCGGCACAGGCGTTTTCGTGGATAAGATGAGCGCGTTAATCAAAGAGCACGGCGGCATTATCCGCACCAATACGGAAATCCAGCAGGTCGACCCGATAACAAAGACAGTCGCGACAACGGAGGGCGAGATAATCGCCTATCGCCATTTGCTCTGGACGGCTGACCAAAAGCGTCTCTACAACAGCATCCGCCTGGACAGCCAAAAGCATCCCGACTTAGCCGCCGCGCTGACCGAGAAACAGGCGTTCCTCGCCGATAAGATTGGCAACGACTCCATCCTTTCTCTATTCCTGACCACAGACCTGGACTCGGACTTCTTCAGAAACATCGCGACGGGACACGTGTTCTACACACCCAGCCGCGCGGGCCAGTCGACGGCTGGTCCGCTTCCGCTGGATGGTTCACGCGCCGAAATTGAAAGCTGGCTGCGAAAGTACCTGTCGCTCACCACGTACGAAATCTCCATTCCCGCTCTGCGCGACCCAAACCTGGCTCCGCCCGGGAAAACCGGTCTGGTCATCAGCATATTGTTCGATTTCAATCTGACCAAGAGAATTGCCGGGCAGGGCTGGTATGAGGAATTCAAGCAGTTTGCCGCGGATGTCATCGTGGAAACCCTGGATAAGACCCTTTATCCCAGCCTTTCCGCCGCGCTGACGAGCGCGTTCAGCGCGACCCCGCTCACCCTTCAAAAAACCACTGGCGCCACCGACGGCGCGATTACCGGCTGGTCCTTCCGCAACAACCCGGTGCCGGCCGAGTACCGCCTGGCGCGCATCGCCAATTCTGTAAACACCATCCTGCCCGATGTTTCCCAGGCCGGCCAGTGGACTTACAGCCCCTCGGGGCTGCCGGTTTCCTTGATTACCGGTAAGGTGGCGGCGGATAAAATTCACAGGCTGCTTGGCAAAGCCTAAAGACTGACCGCGGGAAACCCGCCCGCCAGTGAGAAGAGAACGCCAGGTTCGCAAACCCGGAGGAAAAGCAGACCCGCGAAACGCCTGGCGCTCAGTTTTTTAGCGCCCGCGCTGCCCGGCCCTGCCGTTCCAGGATGGGAGAAAGTCTCAGTCGTACCCGCGGGAGAACAGCCACCGCAGCCACTGCAGCAGCGTACGGCCTTCTTGCTCTCTCAGGATGTATTCTCCCGCGTTTTGGGCGGCCTGCCAGCCGGAGTAGACAAACCCCCAAAAGACCAGTCCAAAACTGAGGCCGGTAAACACAAAGAATGCCAGAGCGTCTTTCCTTTGGGCAGAAGCGATTGCATCGAATAATTCGCGAAGGGGCGGCAGCGCGTAAAGCAGCCTGAAAAAACCGAAACCAAGCCAGGTTCCCAGCGCGTTCAAGAGAATATCGTCCACATCAAACACGCGCACGGCCAGCAGCACCTGCAGCACTTCTATCACCAGCGAAAACCCCGCCCCGAGCAGAAGCACTTTCCAGCCTGAGCGCAAATCCCGGAAGAGCACCGCCGGAAAGAAGCCGACGGGGATGAAAACCACCACATTGCCCACCAGCAGCAGCTGCACAATGCGGATGAGCGGCTGGTAGCGGGTGGCCTCCGCCCTCTGAATCATGAGCAGGCTGTTGACAATGGGCACAAAATTGGCTTTGAGGGTCTTTTCCAGGTTAAAGCGGAAGGGTTCGAACAGCCGGTAGGAAAGCAGGCACAGAAACACGAAGAAAAGCGTGACCGCCAGCTCGCGCTTGAAGTCAAATTGCCTGGTCGTCAGCCCCCGGATAACGCGCATTGCAGCCCACAGCAAAGCAATCATCAGGTACAGGCCGGCGCTGTTTATTTCAAAAGTCATTGTTCACGCTTCTTTCTGGTCCGGTCCGGGCATTATAACATCCCGCTGCTGGAGGAGTCTTCCTCGCGATGGACTGTATTGCCTTTTGTTTTCCGAGGCGCTTGCCCGGGCTCTTTGGGCGCGGATGCTGGAAGCCCCCCTGGTTTTGCCGTGCCAGACCGCTGGCGAAGAATCCCGACCTGTTCGCTTACCATTCAGAGTCGCAGGCGAAAAAACTGCAGTTCCTGCCGGGCTTGCGAAAGCGGAAAACCGCGGAAACCTTTCGGTCAAAATCTTCGGCTGGTCAGGCGGCCATCCAGGACCAGCAAGAAGGATGACCGATACCAGTTAAAAACAGCCGCGCCCCTCCCGATGATTGACATTAAGGCTCAAAATCAGTAAACTATGAATGTTAAGCACTTCGACCTCTGACCTAAAGGAGCAGTCATGGCAGAAAAGAAATTTCTTATCGTAATGCGGTCTGGTCCCATTCCCGGCTCAAGCTATTTTATTGAAAAAGACGAGGTCTTTTTGGGCCGCGACCTGGCGAACGATTTGCCAGTTCCGGACCCTGAAATATCCCGCCGGCATGCCCGCTTCCTGCGCCGGGGGGATTCTGTTTATATCGAAGACCTCGGTTCCACCAACGGTACTTTTCTGAACGGCGTGCGCATCGCCGGCCCCCAGCAGCTGAAGGACGGCGACCTGATTACCCTGGCGGAAAACACCGTGATGAGCTTCGAAGTGAAAGGCGCGGCCACTGAGCCTCTGCGCGTCAGCGCTGGCAAGGCGGAGCCCGCCCTCTACACCCCGGAAGCCCCGGTTCAGGCCGCCTACCAACCCGTGCCCGCGCCTGTACCCCAGCAGCCCGTCGCCCCCGCCCCCACGCCGGTGCGGGAGAAGAAAAAAGTGGGCTGGTGCCTGATTGTGCTGTTGATTTTGCTCGCGCTGGTGCTGATTGTGGGAGTGGTGCTGATATTCATGCCGGCATCCTGGTGGTGCGCCCTCACCTTCAACCAGCTGCCTGGCTGCCCTATATATTGACCTGCCCTTTTCTGAAGACCCAGGAGGCTGATGAGTTCATCAGCCTCTTTTTCTTTATTCCAGCGCGGTACTTTCAAATTTCCGGCTAAATTTTGCCGTTTTTATTAGTTCCAGGGTTTTCCCATAAATAACGGTTGCCTTAGAAAAATCTATGAATTTTTGGCTCTAAAGCCATTACAGGCCTTTTAAGGTATAATTGAATGGTTGCCAGCCATCCATTCACCTGCTGGCAGCGCCAGGAATATGCAATGAGCGAAGAAACCGAACTCCCCGAAACGCCGGAAAACGATAATGCCGGCAACTTGCAGCATGTGGATATCGACAGCCAAATGCGCACCGCGTACCTTGATTACGCCATGAGCGTCATTGTCGCGCGCGCCCTGCCGGATGTGCGCGACGGCCTCAAACCCGTGCACCGCCGTATCCTCTACGCCATGCAGGATATGGGCAATCGTTCCACCGCCCCATACAAAAAATCCGCCAGAATTGTGGGCGAAGTGCTGGGCAAGTACCACCCCCACGGCGATTCTGCCGTCTACGACGCGATGGCCCGCATGGCCCAGGATTTTTCCATGCGCTACCCCCTGGTGGATGGCCAGGGCAACTTCGGCTCAATCGACGGGGACTCCCCGGCGGCGATGCGTTACACCGAAGCCCGCCTCGCCAAAACCGCCGAGGAGCTGCTGCTGGACCTGGATAAGCAAACCGTCGATTTTGTGGATAACTTCGACGGCTCGCTGCAGGAACCGGAAGTGCTGCCGGCGCGTTTACCCAACCTGCTAATGAATGGGTCCAACGGCATCGCGGTCGGCATGGCAACCAATATCCCTCCGCACAACCTGCGCGAGCTTACCGCTGCTCTGAACATTCTCATAGACCGCTATGACGAAATCGATGAAGTCAGCGTCGAAGACCTGATGCAGGCCGTCTCCGGACCGGACTTCCCGACCGGCGGAATCATTGTGGGCGGCGAGGGCATCCGGCAGGCCTACAGCACCGGCCGGGGCAAGCTGACGGTGCGCGGCGTTGCCGAGATTGAAGAAATCCGGGCCGGGCGGTACGCGATTATCATCACGGAAATCCCCTACCAGCTGAACAAAACCAACCTGATTGAACGCATCGCGGAATTGGTGCGGGAAGGCAAACTGGACGCGATATCGGATATGCGCGATGAATCTGACCGGCGCGGGCTGCGCATTGTGATTGAACTAAAACGCGGTACCCAGCCCAAGAAGGTGCTCAATCAACTGTATAAATACACCCCGCTGCAGTCCACTTACGGCGTGCACCTGCTGGCTCTGGTGGATGGCGAACCCCGCACGCTCTCGCTTAAACGCGCCTTGTTCCACTATTTGGAACACCGCCAGGTGGTTATCACCCGGCGCGCGCTCTTCGACCTGGACAAGGCCAAAAAACGCGCCCATATCCTGGATGGTCTGCTGATCGCTCTTGCCAATCTGGATGAGGTCATCGAAACAATTCGCAAATCCGCCGATGCAGACACAGCCAAGACAAGCCTGATGGAACGCTTTGCCCTCACGGATATTCAGGCGCAGGCAATTCTGGATTTGCAGCTGCGCCGGCTGGCCGCTCTGGAGCGTCAGAAGATTGAGGACGAGCACAAGGAATTGATGGAGCAAATCGCTCATCTTGAGGACCTGCTGGCGCATCCCCGTAAAATCCTCGAAGTTATTCGCGCTGATTTAAACGAGGTCACAGATAAATTTGGCGACGAGCGCCGCACTCGCATTGAGTACGACCTCGATAACGACCTCTCGGACGAAGCCCTGGTGCAGGACGCTCCTGTTTTTGTTTCTATCACCCAGCGCGGTTACATCAAACGCGTTTCCGACAGCGCGTACCGGGCCCAGGGGCGCGGCGGACGCGGCGTGATGGGCCAGACCATGCGCGACGAAGACGAAGTGCTCTTCTTTGTCCGCAGCAATACGCTGGCCACCCTGCTGTTCTTTACCGATAAAGGCAAGGTGTATTCCGAGCGCGTGTTCGAACTCCCGGAAGAAAGCCGGCAGGGACGCGGCATCGCGCTGGTCAACATCATCAACCTGGAACCCGATGAAACCGTCACCGCCCTGCTATCCGTCCCGGATTTTAAACAGGCCAACTACTGCACCATGGCCACCAGGCGCGGGCGCGTCAAACGCATTGCCCTGGCAGAATTTGCCAATGTGCGCCCCTCCGGACTGATTGCCATCAAGCTGGATGAAGGCGACAGCCTGGGCTGGGTTTGCCTGACCAGCGGCAAGGATGAAATCATGTTGATTACCCGCGGAGGCAAAGCGCTGCGCTTTTCTGAAGAAGAAATCCGCCCCACAGGCCGCACCACCATGGGCGTCACAGGCATCCACCTGCGCGCCGAAGACGCGCTGGCAGCCATGGCGGTGGTGGAACCGGGCGGTTATCTGCTGGTCCTGACGGAAAAAGGGCACGGCAAGCGCACGCCGCTGGATGAATACATGCCAAAATCGCGCGCCACGCTGGGCGTTGCCACCATAAACCCGACCGCTCTGGCGCGAATCGGCAGCATAGCGGAGGCGCTGGTCGTGCAGGAATCTGATGAAATCACACTGATTTCTTCCGCGGGCATCGTGCTGCGCATGAAGGCTGCCAATGTTTCCGTGCAAGGCAGAGCCACCCAGGGCGTCAAAGTGATGGTATTGGACGAGGGGGACACCCTGGCAGCGGTTGCCCGCATCCCAGGCGGGGACATCCTCACGTCCGGCCTGCCGGATTCTCAGGCGGAGATTTCCGCGGAGTAAAAACGCTCAATTCTGCCGTCGTCAGCTTCCGCGCACAAACATCCGTCTTTTTCAACCCACAAAGGACGCGCCTTCAAAGGCGCGTCTGCATTTTTCCTCAGGCGCACCCACTCCCCCTTGAATGCCAGACGGGCATTAATTTCGTCAATCAGGCTGTCGGCAGCCAGTTCCTCTCGTGCGCGCCAAATCTCAGGCAGGAGCATCTCCAGCAGGTCACGCGGGCTGAGTTGAAGGCCGGCCTGTCCTTCCAGGCTGCCGGCTGGAAAAACCGCTTCAGAGGCCGGAGGCAGAGCGGCATTTGAAAGATTGACGCCCATTCCGATGACCACCGCGGTGGGAATTTGGCCCTGCCAGAGCGTTTCAGTCAGCACCCCGCAGACCTTTTTCCCGGCTATCAGCACGTCATTTGGCCATTTAATATTGGAAATGACCCCAAAGTGATTTTCAAGCGCGCGTGCGAGCGCCAGGCACCCAAGCAGCGTAAAGCGCGTCAAAAACGGATATTCCTGAGCCGCGGGCCGCAAAAGGACGCTGAAGGTCAGCGACGCGTCCGGGCGGGAAAACCAGCTCCGGCCCTCCCGACCGCGCCCGGCCGTCTGATGCAGCGCGCGCACCACGGTGCCGTCTGGAGCGCCGTTTTCTGCCAGCCGCAGGCAGTCGTCATTGGTCGAGTTGGTTTCGGCGAGGAGTATCACCTTGAAAGGAGGCACATCGGACCCTGCAGCCATGCCAGCCCTGTTACTCGCGCGGGAGAGAGAAGCAAATGCGCGAGCCTTCTTTGTAAGTTTCGTCCACCCAGATTTTGCCCTCATGGGCGCGGATGATTTCCCGGCACAGGTAAAGCCCCAGACCGGTGCCTTTGGTCGTTTTCGCGACCTCATCCGAACGGTAAAAACGGTCAAACACAAATGGCTGGTCGCGCGGGTCGATGCCCGGGCCGTGGTCGCTCACGCAAACAACCACATCTTTTTGCCGCGCCTTGCCGCTGATGCGAATTTCGCCAGTCGGGCTGTACTTAATCGCGTTGTTCAATAAATTGGTAAGCACCTGCCGGATTCGTTCCTCATCGGCCGGGACCGCGGGAAAATCGGCGGGAAAATCGACCTCAAAGCTGTGTTTTTCGGTTTGGGAAGTGTATCGGTCTGCCAGAAAGCGCGCCAGACGGGGAATTTCCAGCTCAACTTTTTTGAGCGTCAGCCCGCCTGCTTGCAGTCGGGTCGCGTCCAGCAGGTCTTCCACCATTTCCGTCAGGTGGTCTGCTTCTTCTTCGATGACAGCCAGGCTCTCGGACACTATCTCGCGGTCCCATTCCACGTCATCGCGCCGCAAGGTGCTGACGTAGCCTTTTATCAGCGCGATAGGCGTCTTGAGTTCGTGGCTCACCACGGAGATAAAACTGGTTTTCATCTCTTCCGCGGTTCGAAAGCGGGTAATATCCCTGACGGACGCGATGACATTTATCAGCTTGTTTTCTGCCGAGAACAGTGGTCCGTAGCTAATCCCAACCGGCAGTGGTTCGCGCAGCCCCTCGCGCAGCATATCGCCTTCCAGGTAAAAGAGATTTTGCACGCTTTGCGACCAGTTATTGGCAACGGCTTCTTCCAGCGTGACTCCCTGCGGAGGTTTAGCCCAGCGGATTACCTCCGAAAAGTGCTTCCCGACGCACTGCTCCTCGGTGGTATTCAGCAGGCGCTGCAGGGCTTTGTTTGCCCGCTCCACACGCAAATCCGGCGTGAGAATGAGAATGCCGTCCGCCGCTGAATCTAACAAAGCTTCCAGGCGCAAAGATTGCTCGCGGGTTTCGTTGTAAAGGCGCGCGTTGCGTACGGCGATAGCCGCCTGGTTCGCGAAGTTGGTCAGCAGCATGCGGTCGTTGGCGGAAAAGAGTCCGCGGTAATTGCGGAAAACATAAATCTGACCAATCACCTGCTTTTGGAAAATCATGTTGATTCCAACGCCGGTCAGCATCCCCATGCTGATGTCGCTCAACATGCGGTTGATTTCCGGCACATGTACTTCATCGTCTTCCGTCGAGTCCGCCGGTTGGGCTTCCAGCCAGCGCTTCAGATAGTTCAGCAGCGCTTCGGCAATGCCTTCGTGCACGGCGATGTGCCAGCCGCGTTTTTCATCCTTAAGCGCGATAAAGCCGGCGTGTCCGGTCAGCATTTCAATCGTGATGCGCAGGATGCGCAGCAAGAGCACGTCCAGGTCCAGCTCTTCGGTGAGGGCTCTGGAAATTTCGAGCAGGTAATCTCTTTGACGCACGCGATAATCGGGCAGCATGCCTACATTTTAATCGCAAAAAACAATTAGCGCAGCACCATAAAAGGCAAGGCGCTGTTTGTGCCGGGCTCTTCAGCGCGGTTGTATCAATGGCGGGCTGAAAAACACATCCTTCATTACGTTCAGGATAACAGAGAGGTTGTCATTCTGAGCGACGCCTCTGTTCCTGCCGGTGCCCTCACCGCGCGGGATGGCTGAGCGCAGGTCTCCTTCAGGCAGGTCAAGAGCCTGGAGACCTTTCGGTCAAATACCTTGCACGGTCAGGAGACCATGCAAGCACAAGGAGTCTGTCATTCTGAGCGAAGCGAAGAATCTCCCTGCTGCTAAAAAATGAGCCTATCCGTTCACACCGGTGCCCTTACCGCGCGGGATGGCTGAGCGTAGGTCTCCTTCAGGCAGAGCAAGGGCCTGGAGACTTTCGGTCAAATCCCTTGCACGGTCAGGAGACCATGCAAGCACAAGGAGTCTGTCATTCTGAGCGAAGCGAAGAATCTCCCTGCTGCTAAAAAATGAGCCTATCCGTTCACACCGGTGCCCTCACCGCGCGGGATGGCTGAGCGCGGGTCTCCTTCAGGCAGGTCAAGAGCCTGGAGACCTCTCGGTCACATCCCTTGCACGGTCAGGAGACCTTACAGGACGAGCAAAAAACAGACGGCATTCGTAAAAGAAAACAGCGCGGTGTTGCTAACACCGCGCTGTGATGTTTCTCGCCTGGTCTTAAGCCAGCGCGTGCTCTTTTTCCGCCAGGCCAATGGCTTCATCCAGAATGAGCATGGCTTCATCCACCTCGGATTTGCTGGTGGAGAGGGGCGGCGTGATGCGAATGACGCTTTTTCCGCAGCCCAGGGTCATCAGCCCGCGCTCGAAAGCTTTATTGACAATATCATCGCGCAGTTTTTCAGCCGGCTGCTTGCTTTCGCGGTCCAGCACAAACTCCACCCCCAGCATAAAGCCCTTACCGCGCACATCCCCGATGCTGGGATGTTTGGCCTGCAGTTCTTCCAGGGCGTCTTTACAATAAGCGCCCACCACGCGGGTATTTTCCAGGTATTCTTCCTCGATGAGCTGAATGGTGGCCAGGGCGGCCGCACATGAGATGGGGTTCCCGCCGTAAGTATTGCCGTGCGAGCCTTTCGGCCAGTCCATCAGATGCTTTTTGGTGACCATCGCGCCCAGCGGCATGCCGGAGGCTATGCCCTTGGCTGTCAGCAGAATATCCGGTTCCACCCCAAAGTGTTCAATCGCCCACCATTTTCCGGTTCTGCCCATGCCCGATTGGACTTCATCCACAATCAGGAGGATATCGTACCGGTCGCACAGCGCGCGCAGCGCCGGGAAAAAGTCATCGGGTGGGAAGATATAACCGCCTTCCCCTTGCACCGGTTCCACCAGAATGCCGGCAACATCATCGCCGGGCACCAGGTGCCCCAGGATTTCATCTTCAATGTAATGCACCACGGTTTCCCCGTCCCCCAGGCCGGGCCTGCGCTTAAGCAGCGGTCGGTAGGGGTTGGGGAAGGGCACGTGCACCACGCCGTTCATGAGCGGGAAAAACCCGCCTTTGTAATTGGCTTTGCTGGCGGTGAAGGTGACCGCCCCGAGTGTGCGCCCGTGAAACGCGCCCAAAAATCCAATAAACTGCGTACTGCCGGAATGATACCGCGCCAATTTGATGGCGGCTTCCACGGATTCGGTGCCGGAATTGGTCATAAAACAGCAGGAAGGACCGCTCCAGGGGGCAATTGAATCAAGTTTTTCAGCGAGCCTGATCCAATTCTCGTGATAAAAATCTGAAGAAATGTGGATGAACTTTTCCGCCTGTTCCTGAATGGCTTTTACCACGCGCGGGTTGCTGTGACCGGTGGAAGCGACGGCAATGCCGGCCTCAAAATCCAGAAAACGATTGCCGTCCACATCCCAGACTTCAGTTCCGCGTCCATGGTCCATGACGAAGGGATATCCGCGCGGGTAAGAAGGCGAAATTACCTGATTATCCCGTTCGATGAAGGCTCGCGCCTTTTCTCCTGGTAAGTTCAATGGCTGCATAGCTGGATCTCCTTTCAAAAAGCGATTAAACAAAAGAACCAACCCGGGTGAGAAGTGGCTGGTTCTGCTTCAGTAAATCATGAAATTATTATACCATAGGTGGCAGCGTAAGGTGCGCCTTGCTCGCGATTTTTGCTCTCCGGGCCATTCCCGCGTCGCTTCCCGACCGCGCCGCTTATGTTGACGCTTCCCTGAAATCCTGCTATCATCCAATTAATGAACGACTCCGGCAGCAAAGACAAGCGCAAACGGCGGTTTTGGAAAAAGGTGAAGGACGAAGCACGCTGGCTGCTTCCCGGCACCGGCTTCAAACGCTGGATTTTGCTCACCATACTGGGTTCCATGCTGCTGGGGCTCGGCCTCGCGGTGCTGATTTTGGGCTACTACCGCTCCGCGTCCAACCCCACAGTGGTCCCGATTCTGGCGTTTCTCTCCCTGCGCTGGCTGGACCGCCCCATCCGCTTTGTGCTATTTGGCGGCCTGGGGCTGTTCATGATTGTGGTTGGCATTTGGGGCGCCAACCGTTCCCTGCTCAAACCTTTCGAAAAATCCGGCCGACCGCTGATAGACACAATTCAATCCTACCGCCGGCGCGAGAAAGGCATGCGTGTGGTGGTTATTGGCGGCGGGCACGGCCTGGCTACCCTGCTGCGCGGGCTTAAGGAGTACACGCATAACATCACCGCCATTGTCACCGTCGCGGATAACGGCGGTTCTTCCGGCGAACTGAAACGCGATTTGGGCATCCTCCCTCCCGGAGACATCCGCAACTGCCTTTCCGCGCTCAGCAGCGACGAAGCCCTCCTTTCGCAGGTGTTCCAGTACCGATTTCAGACAGGCACCGGCCTGACCGGACATTCGCTTGGAAATCTCTTCATCTCCGCCCTGAGCGAGATTACCGGCAGTTTTGAGGAAGCCGTGGCCGAATCAGGTCGGGTTTTGGCTATCTACGGTCAGGTGCTGCCGGCCACCGTCTCCAATGTTGAACTGATAGGCGAAATTCTGGACCCCGAAACGCAGCAAATCATCCGCGTAAGCGGAGAATCTGAACTTACCAACACGCCCGGTAGTATTAAGCGCGTCTGGCTGGACCCGGCCAATACCCCGGCCTATCCGCCTGCCGTGCAGGCCATTCTCAGCGCGGATTTAATTATCCTGGGGCCGGGCAGTCTGTACACCAGTCTGCTACCTAACCTGCTCGTCACAGGCCTCACAGATGCCATCGAAGCCAGCCGCGCGCAGAAATACTTTGTCTGCAACGTTGCCACGCAGCGGGGTGAAACGGACGGCTTTAACGCCTCTGACCATTTGCGAGTGATTGAACAGCATATTGGCCGGGACCTGTTTGATTTGGTCATATGCAACCGCACTTTCCGCGGCAAGCTGCAGGATGACATCGAATGGGTGACCGCCGACGTGCCTTTGCACGAGAATTATCACGTCTACGAAACCGACCTGGTGGATGACCTCTATCCCTGGCGGCACGATTCCAAAAAGCTTGCCCGCGCCATTGTGAACCTGTTTGAGGAACGCACCGGACCGCTTTCCTGAGCGATTGACTTGGAACTGAATAAGAATTAATTTTGAAAACCATCGGGCAGGTGGTAAAATTTGATTGTTAAGATTCAACATTCCATGGAGGATTTTCTATGAAAACACAAGTAGGTATTAACGGCTTTGGTCGTATCGGACGCCAGGTCTTAAAGGCGATTATGGAACGCGCTGGTGACGAACTGGAAGTGGTCGCCATCAACGATTTGTTTGACGCCCAGACGAACGCGCATCTCTTCAAATACGACTCCAACTACGGCATCTATCCCGGTACCGTGGAAGTTGTAGACGGAAATCTGGTCATCGATGGCAAGACCATCAAAGTCTTCGCGGAAAAAGACCCGGGCAATCTACCCTGGAAAGACCTCGGCGTGGACATCGTGATTGAATCCACCGGCATCTTCACCACCGCCCGCACAGAAAACGGCAAAGTCGGCGCGGATGCCCATATCCTGCGCGGCGGCGCTAAAAAAGTAATTATCTCCGCGCCCGCCAAAGGCGAGGACCTGACCATCGTATTAGGCGTGAACGATGATAAGTATGACCCCGCTGTGCACCACATCATCAGCAACGCCTCCTGCACCACCAACTGTCTGGCCCCCGCCGCCAAGATTGTGCACGAGAAGTTCACCATCCTGAACGCGGTCATGACCACCATCCACTCTTATACCAACGACCAGGTCATCCTGGACCAGGGTCACAAGAAAGAAATGCGCCGTTCCCGCGCTGCCGGCCTGAATATTATCCCCACCACCACCGGCGCCGCCAAGGCTGTCGCGTTGGTCATCCCCGACCTCAAGGGCAAATTTGACGGCTATTCTTTGCGCGTCCCGACCCCCACAGTCTCCATCGTGGATTTTGTCGCCACCATTGAAAAGCCCACCACCAAGGAAGAACTGAACGCCGCTTTCGTTGAAGCTGCTAATGGTTCTCTCAAGGGCATTCTCGGCGTCACCACCGGCGCGTACAACCAGCCGCTGGTTTCCTCCGATTTCAAGGGCGACCCGCGCTCTTCAATCGTCGACCTGCCCAACAACATGGTCATGGGCGGCAATCTCATCAAAGTCGTCACCTGGTACGACAACGAATGGGGTTACTCTTGCCGCACCGCCGACCTGGCGAAGATGGTTGCCAAGTCGCTGTAATCGGGCGCCTGAGCACTGAACATGAGAGTGCGCGATGCTGTTCTTTCCAGACAGTAGAGCGCACTTTTTTAAACAAGGAGGCTTTGAATGTTTAATAAGAAATTGGTTACTGACCTGGACGTAAAAGGCAAGAAAGTCCTCGTGCGCGTGGACTTCAATGTCCCCATCAAGGAAGGTAAAGTTAAGGATGCCACCCGCATCACCGCGGCGCTGCCCACCATTCAGTACCTGCTCGATAACGGAGCGGCTGTGATTCTTTGCTCGCATCTCGGCCGCCCGAAAGACGCGCCGGACCCGGCCTATACCATGAAACCCGTGGCGGATTACCTGGCCACCCTGATTTCCGCGCCGGTAAAATTCGCGGAAGATTGCATTGGTCCGGTCGCCGAGGCCGCCTCCGCGGCGCTTAAACCCGGCGAAGTGCTTGTGCTCGAAAACACACGCTTCCACGGCGAGGAAAGCAAGAATGACCCGGGCATGTCCAAAGCTCTGGCATCCCTGGCTGACCTGTACGTAAACGACGCTTTTGGCTCGGCGCACCGCGCGCACGCCTCTACTGCTGGCGTGGCGGAATATCTGCCCTCCGCTGCCGGTTTTCTGATGGAAAAAGAAATCCGCTACCTGGGCAACGCCATCGCTAACCCGACCCGTCCCTTTGTGGCGATTCTGGGCGGCGCGAAAATCAGCGATAAAATCGGCGTCATCGAAAACCTGCTGAAGAAAGCCGATAAGATTCTCATCGGCGGCGGCATGGCCAATACCTTCCTGGCCGCGCAAGGTTATCAGCTGGCAGATTCCCTGGTGGAAACAGAGGTGCTGGATACAGCCCGCGAACTGCTGGCAAAATCTGAAGGCAAACTGCTGCTGCCGTGCGACCTGGTTGTCGCGGACGCGTTCGACGCTGAAGCCAACAAGCAAACCCTGCCCCTCGGCGATGTGCCGGCTGGTTGGCGCGTTTTGGACATCGGTCCGGAGACTGTGAAAGCCTTTGGAGAGGAAATTGCCAAGGCCGGCACAGTGGTTTGGAACGGCCCTATGGGCGTGTTTGAATTCCCGCGCTTTGCGGAGGGCACTTTTGCCGTGGCGAAAGCGGTTGCTGAAAGCGGCGCTGTCAGCATCATCGGCGGCGGCGACTCGGTGGCTGCCATCAACCAATCCGGCCTAAGCGACAAAATCACCCACATCTCCACCGGCGGCGGCGCTTCCCTGGAAATGCTGGAAGGGCTGGAACTGCCCGGCGTCGCGCTTATTTCGGATAAGTAAGACGCTTTGCACGAAAGTTTATATGCCGCCCCATCCCGTGGGGCGGCTTTTTTATGCCGAGGAGTGGAGTTTACCGCCGCGAGCCCCCGCTGCTTGCATACCTGACCGTGTGATGGTCGCGAAGGGAGCGCGGCAATCTCCTGAAGAGTAAGAGGTCCACTGTTCAGGCCTTGCTTTGTCATCCGGCCGCCAGGGAGATCGCTTCGTTCCTCGCGATGACAAGCAATGTTGCAGACGTGCGGCCCGGGGATTGCGCGCAGCAACACCACCGGTCCAAACCCCCGCGTGCAAACCGAAATTGCCCGCACCAGTCGCGCTGGTTGACGCCGCGCTTTTGATGGGTTAATATGTGGGTAATCAACCTTTCCTACTTCCATGGAGTGATTATGAATCTGACCCGGTCACGTTTCCAACGCCCCTTGGCGACCCTGCTGGTGGCCGCGGCACTGTTACTGACAGCCTGCGGCCCGAAAACCACCCCCACCAGCGTCCCGGAATATATCGCGACGCAGGTCGCGGCTACAATGCAGGCGCGGGCCACCCAGGATATGGCTGAAACCCTCATCGCGCGCATGACCTTGCAGGCCATGCCGACCGATACCCCGGTTCCCACCCCCACGCCAACCAGCGCTCCCACGGCCACGCTGACGCCCACGCTGGCTCCGACGGTGGTGTACATCCCGCCGGCTGCCACGCTCACACCCACTCCCCAAAGCCTGTGCCTGAAAGCCGCGCTTGTTTCCGACGTCACCATCCCCGACGGCACCAAACTCAAGCCGAACGAAACCTTCACTAAGACCTGGCGCTTTAGAAATGTCGGCACCTGCGCCTGGAACACGGAGTTTGACATCATCTTTGTCAGCGGCGATCAACTTTCCGCGCCCGCCATTCTGGACTTCCCCGCCGCGGTGCCGGTGGGCGGAACTATCGATATCAGTGTTAATATGACTGCTCCAGCCAGCCCCGGAACGTACACCGGCAACTGGGCTTTCACTGGTCCCGGCAGGCAGGTCTTCGGCATAGGCGCGGACGGCAAGGGATATTTCCAGGTTAAGATTGTGGTAGAATAAATTGCTTTACAATCACAGACCGCTCGACAGTAGGGCGGTTTATCATTAAGAACCTGCAACGGTTGAACGGATTTAGAACGACCATACACATCGCTACGCATCGTTCAAATGAATGAGGAGAATTGAAGATGAAGACTAATAAAACCACACTTTGGTTGACGTTAATTAGCGGCGCGCTTGTGCTGATTTTCGCGCTCAGCGCCTGCCAGCCTGCCGCCGAGCAAACCCCCTCCCCCGAAGAAATTGCCCAGCGCGTCGCCTACACGCAGCAGGCCGCCGCCACGGAAGCCTTTGTGCAGACCCTGATTGCCAAAGTGGACCAGTTGAGCAACCAGCCTACCTGGACGCCCCAACCGACCTACACGCCTTACCCCACCCCAGAGCCAGTCGCGCCCACTGCCGTTGTTGGCGCCACGCCCACCCAGGCGGTTCAACCCACGGCGCCTGCCGGCACCAAGTGCTACCAGATGGAATTTTTGGGGGATGTTAACTACCCGCCCGACACCACTGTGAAAGTCAACGAGAAATTCGTGAAGAAGTGGAAAATTAAGAACACCGGCACCTGCACCTGGACCAGAGATTTTGATATCGTTTTCGTCTGGGGCGACAAAATTGGCAAAAATGCCGATGTGACTTACGACATCAAACCCGGCGATACCTACACCGTGAACGTGGAAATCACCGCGCCTGCCACCGCCGGCACGTATATCGGCTACTGGATGATGACCGACAACCAGGGCGCGCGCTTTGGTTACGGACCCGGCGGGGATTACTCGCTTGCAGTCAAGATTCAAGTTGTCAAGTAGGCCAGTTTTAGGTTTTTAGCTCGACAAGCCGCCCAATGGGCGGCTTTTTTTATGGTCCGTCGGGAGTCCTCTGTCGGCAGAATCACGGGCAGGGGCGCGGCATAGGATTCGTCATTGCGAGCTCCCGCTGTCGAAAGTGCCCGACCGTATGACAATCACGAAGGGGGCGCGGCAATCTTCTGATATGCATTACATCCGCCTTTCAGGCCTTGCTTTGTCATCCGGCCGTCAGGGAGATCGCTTCGTTCCTCGCGATGACAAGCAAGAACAGGATTCGTCATTGCGAGCCCCCGCTGTCGAAAGTGACCGAACGTGTGACAATCACGAAGGGGGCGCGGCAATCTCCTGATATGCACTACATCCGCGTTTCAGGCCTTGCTTTGTCATCCGGCCGCCAGGGATATCGCTTCGCAAGCTCGCGATGACGAACAAAGTGAGAGCCATATCACACTGGAAACGCCGGCTACGGCCAGCCCTCTTTCAAAAAAGGAACGCACGGTCAGCATGCCTATTTTCCAGTTGTTTGGAACAAAACGGCGGCTCAGTTCGTCTTGAAAATGATGTATGATGTGTTTAAGAGTTAAAGGAGTGCAAGATGAAAACGAAAAAGACCAATGTGGGACTTTGGGCAATCGTCCTGGTGCTGCTGAGCGCTCTGGCGCTTTCCGCCTGCAATGCCCCATTTATGCCTACCCAAGACCTTGATGACGCTGTCCAGCGCGCGATGCAAACCCTGCAGGCCCAGGCAACGTTCGAAGCGTTCCAGACGATGGTCGCGCAGATGACCCCCACCGTACCGGCGACGGCCGTCGTCCCGACCCAACCTCTGCCCGGCGAGACCCAGGTGCCGCCTGCCAATACCGCGGTGCCCCCGACCGCCGTGCCGCCCACGAACACCGCTGTGCCAACCGTGGTGATTTCTCCGGTTCCCCCGACACCGACGCGCATCCCGCCCACACCCACGCGCATCCCGCCGACGCCCACCCCCAAGCCCTGCAACCGCATTGACTTCCGCGGGGATGTGACCATCCCGGATGGAACTAAAGTCATTGGCGGCACCAGCTTTGTCAAAACCTGGCGCCTGAGGAACGACGGCTCCTGCACCTGGACCAAGGCCTATGACATGGCATTTGTGGACGGCGACCGCATGGGCGCGCCAAACTATGTCGACTTCCCCAAAGAAGTGAAACCCGGCGAATCCATTGACCTGAGTGTCACACTGGTTGCCCCCGGCACCCCCGGCAAGTACACCGGTTACTTTATGCTCGTTGACCAGAACGGAAAGCGTTTCGGTCCCAAAGCCGATGGAACGGGCAGCTTCTGGGTGAGCATCGAATCCATTCGCGGCACTGGTGTGGTCTTCAACTTCGCCGCGGAAGCCTGCCGCGCGACCTGGACCAGCGCGGGCAGCAGTGAGCTCTTGAAATGCCCCGGCAAAACCAGCGAAATCGCCTCCGGCTATGTCATTCCGCAGGCTAACCCCATTCGTGAGGACGGCGGCAAGGAAAACGAACCCGGCCTGATTACACGCCCGGATAACACCGGCAGCGGCTTCATCACCGGCGAGTACCCTGAGATAACCATTCAGAACGGGGATAAGTTCAAAGCCACCATTCAATGCGAAGGCGGCATGAACAACTGCGACATCTACTTCACCCTCAAGGCGCGCGCAGGCAGCGAACCCGAGGTTGAGCTTGGCACCTGGCACGAGGTCTTTGACAATAACTGGAATCGCGTTACTGTGGACCTCTCCGCCTTCGCCGGGCAGAAAGTAACCTTCTACCTGACTGTTCGCAACGGGGCGACCGCGTCCGACAACAGCGGGCTGTGGCTGAACCCCATTATATACAGACCGTAATCCGCTCAATTTCTGAAAGAACAGGCTGCCGAGCAAGGCAGCCTGTTAACTTTTCCGCGGCAATGTCTCAAAGGCGCTTCTCCTGCGGGTTTGCGTGGTAAAATCAGAACAATCTAATTCCCGCGAAGAAAGGAAATCCCATGAAATCGAGAAAACCGATGGTTGCCGGAAACTGGAAGATGAACAAGACCATCTACGAAGCGCGCGACCTCATCCGTGCGATTCTGCCGCAAGTGGAAAATATTGAAGCCGTTGATATCGTGGTCTGCCCGCCGCACGTCTGCCTGGGCGTTGCCAAGCGCGAGACCGAAGGCACCAACATCATGGTTGGCGCCCAGAACATGCATTGGGAAGCCAGCGGCGCTTATACCGGCGAGATATCCGCTGGAATGCTGGTGGATTTGTGCCAGTATGTCATCATTGGCCATTCCGAACGCCGCGCGATGTTTGGCGAAACAGACGCCACGGTAAACAAAAAGGTCCATGCCGCGCTGAAAGCCGGCCTCAAACCAATTATGTGCGTGGGTGAGACCCTGGAAGAAAACCAGGCTGGCCAGACCGCGGCAGTCGTTGAAGGCATGGTGCGCGGCGGCCTGATTGATGTGACGCCGGAACAGGCGCAAAACGTCATCATCGCTTACGAACCGGTCTGGGCGATTGGCACCGGCCTGGCAGCCACCCCGGAAGGCGCCAACGGCGTGCATAAGGACGTCATCCGGCCCGTTCTGCGCGAACTTTTCGGCCCGGAAGTTGGCGGCGCAATGCGCATCCTTTACGGCGGCTCGGTGACCGCCGCGAATGCCGCTGAGCTTTTCTCTCAATCCGATATTGACGGCGGATTGGTTGGTGGCGCCTCGCTTAAACCAGATTCCTTTGCTGCGATTGTCAAAGCGGCCCTGTAATCTCCCTTTACGCCCTGAGTGCGGGCAGCCATCTGGCTGCCCGCCTTTCATGCCCTCAGGGCTACTTGACAATGCCATTTGAAAACTTATAATTAGCCCATCAACTGTGAACGAGGAAAGTAGCCCATCCGGACCCAACAGGGACGTTCCGCCGCGGACTGGAAGCGGAACCTGGCAAAAGATGGAGGAAGTTCCCTCGGGAGTTGTGCGGGTGAACCAGGAGTAGTCCGCACCGGGATTTCCCGTTACAGAAAACCTTGAGCGGGCCGCGCAGCGGCCAACAAGGGTGGTACCGCGGCACTCCTGCCCGTCCCTTGAACCGGGCGGGTTTTTTTATTGCCCGCCGCAATCTACATTTTTGAGGTGAGAAATGTCGCTGTTGGAACAACTGGAAACGGAAAAAATCATAGCCCTTGCGGAGCTGGAAAGGACGCGCACGGAAGCCGAACTGGAAAGCTGGCGCCAGGCGCACCTGGGGAAATCTTCTCCCGTCATGCAAGCCTTCTCTGCCCTGGGCGGCGCGTCCAAAGAGGAGCGTCCGCTAATCGGGAAAAGCGCGAACGCGGTCAAGCTTGCCCTTGAAAGCGCGTATGCCGCCAAAAACGAGCAGATGCGTCAGCTCAAGCTGGCCCAGGCGCTCGAAAATGAACGTCTGGACGTGACGCTGCCGGGCCGCCTCCCGCGCCGCGGCAGACTTCACCCGCTGAACCAAACCCTGCGGGAGATTTGCCGCGTATTTGGGGATATGGGTTTTCAGGTTTACCGCTCGCCGGAAGTGGAAACGGATGATTACAACTTCTCTTTCCTGAATATGCCCCCCTACCACCCCGCCCGGGACATGTGGGACACGTTTTATACCGATAAAGAAGGCGTGTTACTTCGCACGCACACCTCTCCGGGGCAGATACACATTATGCGCGAGCGCGCCCCGCAGTCCATCCGCGCGATTTTGCCGGGCACGACCATGCGCTACGAACAACTTACAGCGCGTTCCGAGATTGAATTCGTACAGGTAGAGGTTCTGGTAGTCGGGAAAGGCATCACCTTCGCGGACATGAAAGGCACCCTGAATGATTTTGCCGCGCGCACTTTTGGCAAAAACGCGCGTACGCGTTTGCGCCCCTCCCATTTCCCTTTCACCGAGCCGAGCGCCGAAATGGATGTGGAGTGCTTTGTGTGCGGCGGCAAGGGCTGCGGAGTCTGCAAAGGCAGCGGGTGGCTGGAAATTCTCGGCTGCGGCATGGTACACCCCACCGTGCTGGAATACGGCGGCTACGACCCGCGCGAATTTTCTGGTTTTGCCGCCGGTATGGGCATCGACCGTTCCACGCTCATGCGCTATCGGGTGGATGATATCCGCCACTTCCGCAACAATGATGTTCGCTTTCTGGAACAGTTTTAGGCCTGGGTGAGGAGGAAACATGAAAGCACCTTTAAGCTGGATTAAAGATTACGTCAACCTTGACGGCCTCAGCATCGAGGAAATCGCCCGCTGCCTCACAATGACCGGTCTGGAAGTGGACGGTATTCTTTTGGTCGGGCTGCCAAAACCGGAAGGCGACAGGCACGAATTCAAGTACGAGGGACTCTCCTGGGACGCCGACAAGTTTGTAGTCGCGCGGGTGGATGAGGTGCTGCCGCATCCCAACGCAGACAAGCTGGTGCTCTGCCGCCTGAACGACGGCGAGCGGGAATTAATCATCCTCACCGGCGCTCCCAATTTGTATCCCTACAAAGGCGCCGGTCCATTGGTAGAGCCTCTCAAGGTCGCCTACGCACGCGAAGGCGCGCAGCTCTATGATGGGCATCAGCCCGGACAGGTGCTGACTAAACTCAAGCGCGCTGTCATTCGAGGCATTGAATCCTTCTCCATGATTTGCTCCGAAAAAGAGCTGGGCATATCAGATGAACACGAAGGTGTCATCATCCTGGACCCTGACGCGCCGGTGGGCATGCCCCTGGCGGATTACATGGGCGACGCGGTCTTTGATATTTCCATCCTGCCCAACATGGTGCGGGACGCGTCCATTATTGGCATCGCGCGCGAGCTGGCCGCGGTGACCAAACGCGAACTGCGGGTTCCGGAGGGCATTCCTCTCGTCCGCACCGGCCGCCTTCAAGAGCTAGCAAGCCTGAAAGTCAGCGACCCTGAGCTAAACCCGCGCTTCATGCTCGCGATGGTTGAAGAAGTCCGCGCCAAACCCAGCCCGTATTGGGTGCGGCGCCGTTTAAGCCTGGCGGGCATGCGCCCGATTGACGCTCTGGTGGATGCCACCAATTACACCATGCTGGATACCGGCGAACCCCTGCACGCGTTTGATTACGACCTGCTTGTTCAGCGTGCCAACGGAGGGAAACCTGCCATTATCACCCGTGTGGCCAATCCCGGCGAAAAGCTTACCACGCTGGACGGAAACACCCACATCCTGGACGAAACGATGGAACTGGTGACTGACAGCGCCGGTCCGCTCTCATTGGCGGGCATCATGGGCGGCAGCGAGACGGGCATCCATGCCGGCAGCTCGCGCGTCCTGTTGGAAGCCGCCTCCTGGAACTTCATCAATATCCGCAAAACTATCAGCAAGGTCAGGATTGCCAGCGAAGCCGGCTGGCGCTTCAGCCGCGGCGTGCATCCCGCCCTGGCGGAGCAAGCCCTGCGCCTGTGCCTGAAACGCATGATAGATTGGAGCGGCGGCCGTCTGGTGGATGGCGTGCTGGATGTTTACCCGCGTGTGCAGGCAGACCCGCTGGTAAAGCTGACTGAGGAGGAGATAGTATCGGCTCTTGGCGCTCCCATCCCGCTTTCAGAAGCCGCGGATATCCTCGCCCGCCTTGGCTTCAGCTGCGAGATAAAGGACGGCGAGCTGAGCGCCAAAACCCCTCCAACGCGCCTGGATATCGGCGAGGGCATCATTGGCAAAGCCAACCTGATTGAAGAAATCAGCCGCGTGTACGGCTACGACCGCATCCCAGCCCGCAGGCTGGCGGCGGAACTACCGGAGCAGCTGGGGAACCCCCGCCTGGATACGGAAGAAAGAATCCGCGATATTCTCGTCAGCGCCGGGCTGCAAGATACGGTCGCATACCGTCAGACCTCGCCGGAACGCGAAGCGCGTCTGCTGCCCGAAAACAAACCCGACCCCGCGCTGGAGTACGTTCGCATCAAAAACCCTATCACCCCCGACCGCACCGTCTTGCGCCGAAGCAGCCTGGCTACCATGCTGGAACTGCTGGAGTACAACCACAAATTCCGCCCCGGACTGGCCATGTTTGAGCTTGGTCCGGTGTTTCTGCCGGTTGAGGGGCAGCTTTTGCCCAACGAAGCCCTGCGCCTGACCATTGGCATGACCGGTGCGCGCGAGAACCCTACCTGGCAGACCCAAAAACCAGAACAAAAGGACTTCTTTGACCTGAAGGGCGTGATAGAGACGCTTTTGCAGGGCCTGCACATCGAAAATGTGAGTTACCGGCCGGCGCAGCATCCCACTTTCCACCCGGGCAAATGCGCGGAAGTATGGGCTGGAGAAGAGCGGCTCGGCGTTCTGGGAGAATTGCATCCGCTTGTCCGCGAACACTATGAATTTGATGCAGGCGTCGTGCTGGCCGCTGAGCTGGACGCGGACCTGCTCATCACCCTGAGCCAGACAGAGTTCCACCACCAGTCCCTCTCCAATTATCCGTACATGGTAGAGGATATCGCGCTCATCGTGCCGGAAGAAACGCCCGCCGCGGCTCTGCATGCCGCCATCATGCAGGCAGGTGGAAAGCTGTTGGCCAGCGCGCGCCTGTTTGACATCTACCGCGGTGAGAAGCTGGGAGAGGGCAAAAAGAGCATGGC